>Ga0302324_100000448_pt1 | contig 111727 bp, 101 predicted proteins | sample Palsa_T0_1_FD_201949 | JGI IMG/M metagenome (GOLD analysis project Ga0302324, IMG submission 201949) | Peat permafrost microbial communities from Stordalen Mire near Abisko, Sweden - Palsa_T0_1 | ecosystem: Environmental > Terrestrial > Soil > Palsa > Peat permafrost | place: Sweden: Abisko... | reverse complement strand
GCTGCTGGTCGGTGAAGTTGTTGAAAAAGCCGGTCACGTCGAAGGTGCCTTTGACCGGCCCGGTGAAAGTCTTCTTCTCGCCCAACTCGTAGCTGTCGACGTGCTCGGGACCGTAGATGTGATAGCCATCGGCCACGAAGGGCGCCACGCCGCCCTGGCGGTAACCCTTCGAGAACTTGGCGTAGATCAGCTGATCCGGTGTCGGGGTGAAATCGACGTCGACGACGCCGGTCGGCGCGTGCGACTGCTCTTGATACGCGTTGTAGCAGTTGCTCGCCTCCGTGGTGAACGCGCTGGTGCAGAACGTGAACGCGTACGTGCCGGGGTATGGCCCTGCGGGAAAGCCGGCATAGTTGTTCGCATTGACCGTGGACTCGGTCTTGTCCCAGGTATTGCGCAGGCCGGCGGTAAGCTTCCACTGATCGGTGAACTGATAGGTCGCTTGCCCGAATATAGCCTCGTCAAACCAGTGGAACGTCGAAGTATTCTGATCCACATCGCCGGGACCCACGCAGATGAAAGCCGCCACGTCCGGGCAGACGATGAAATTGGCCGAGCGCGAGCCGGTCAGATCTCCCAACGGGCCGCTGCGCTCGATGTAGCCGCCTCCCTGCCAGGTGAGCTTGTTGTCGAGGAGGTTGCCGGAGAGCTGCAGCTCATCGGTCCAGGTGTATTGATCGGTCGTCTGGCCGCCGATGGCGCTCGCATTGACGTTGCTCGACGAGAAGGGAACGTAACCACCCAGGGGGCTCGGCACGACGAATGCACCGAACAGTCCGCTGTTGAGGGCATTTTTCAGCTCTCCGTAATTGGCGATGTTCTTGATGGTCAAGTTGTCCGCGGGGTGCCAGGTGGTCGTGTTGACGACCTGAATTTGCTTGAGGTACGACTCCGCCCCCTCGAAGTTGTTGACGACCGCATAGTTACCGTGTCCCGCGAGTGCGCCCAGCGTCGCGGGACACAGCGTCGTTCCGGCGCCCTGCGCGGGGTTGCACGCAAAGGCCTGCGGCAACAGACCGTTGTTGACCGACAGGTTGTAGGAACCGACGGTGTAGTTTTCCAGGTTCGGCGTGATGTCCACCACCAGGCTGAGTCGCGCGGCCGTGTAATCGATGTTCTCGAACTCAGTCGGGCCGATTCCGGTGACATTGTTCTCGTAGCCACCGCGCGTCTCGTCGTTGACCGCCAGACGCAGCCGGATGTTTTCCGACAGCGGCAGGTTGATCACGCCCTGAATCTCGCGCATGTCGTAATTGCCGAGGCCACCCTCGACGTAGCCTTCGAAGTCGGATGTCGGCTTCTTCGGCACGAGCAGCACGGCGCCGCCGTCGGTATTGCGCCCGAAGAGCGTGCCCTGCGGACCCTTGAGCACTTCGACGTTGTCCAGGTCGAAGAACGTGCCCGGTGCTACGCCTGAGCCGGCAGAGATACCGACGTTGCCGCCGCGCGGCACCACGGCGTCAGCGAAATACACCGCGACCGACGGCGTCGAGTTCAATGTCTGCACGAAGCCGCGGATGGAGAAGGAGGTCAAGTCCTGTCCGAACTCGCTATCCACCGACATCGACGGGGTGATCGCTGCGAGATCTCCCGACGTCTGAATGTCGCGGTCGGTCAACGTGCGTTGATTGAAAATCGTCAGCGAGATGGGCACGTCCTGTGCGCGCTCTTCCACGCGCCGCGCGGTCACGATGATTTCGGTCAAATCTCCCGCGGCCGACTGCGTCTGCGTCACCGCCTGCCCGTTTGCGAATTGCGATACTGCAAGTGAGAGCATCGCCGCAATCGAATAAAGCTTGGCACTCATTAGCCTCTCCCCTCTGAATTATGATTTCTGCCGCCGCGGCGCCACGCTAGTTCTTGATGTTTCATCCAACCCCCCAGTGAGAGAACCTAAGCCCCCATCAGCGACCTCGGATCGATTTGACCCGTGGCAATTCCACCCAAAAACCCGCCGTCCACGGCGAGTGCTACGCCATTGATGTAGCTCGCCGCATCGCTGTTCAAGAACACGAGCGGTCCGGCCTGCTCCTCCGGCGTCGAGCGCCGATCGATCGGCTGCGTCGCCGCCTCGATCACGGAAATCTTAGTGGCCGATTCGAATTGAGCCATCATCGGGGTCTGCGTGGGACCCGGCATGGTGCAATTCATGCGGACGCCGCGCTTGATGGTGCGCGTCGCAAACATCATCGTCCACACGACGATGACCTCTTTGGAGAAGCTATAGCCTTCGCGCACCGTCTCCGTCGCGTTGCGCTCGCACCAGTCGACGGCTTGCTCGAAGCTGTCGTTCTTTATGAGCTCCGTCACCGCGGGGAGTCTACGGCTCCATCCGAGTCCGGCGGTGGATGAGATGCTGACGACGGCACTCCCCGGCGACATGGCCGGCAGCAACGCTTCGGTCAAATGTCGCGCGCCGATGTAGTTGACCTTCATGACGTCGATCGCCGGGAATGTCTGTGCGAGGCCCGCGCAATTGAACAGCGCATCGACCTTGCCTCCGATCTTGGCGACAGCGGCATCAATCGACTTGGGATCGCGCAGATCCGTGTGCGTGAAGGACGCAAGCTCGAGCGTGCTCGGCTTGTAGTCGAGGCCGTGCACCTCGGCCCCGAGCTCGAGCAGAAGCTTCGCGGTGGCTTCGCCCATGCCGGAGAAGCAGCCGCTCACGACGACTCGCTTGCCCTTGTATGTCATGTAGTCAGTCATCACTTCCCCGCGACCCTTGCGGCCAGCCAGCCTCGAGACAGAAACATCGCATCTGTACTACACTGTGGTTGCTTAGTATTTGTCAGCCGGGCATGCAAAGTAAAGTGTGTCGCAGCGGAACAACATAATCTCTGGAAGCGTAGCAGGAGATTTCGATGAGTGACGTCGCCCCCGCAAGTGCGGCTGTCCCGCACCCGGAGCATATCCCAGGTTCGGTGATATATGACTTCGATTTCTTTCGAGATCCGGCCTACTTGGCGGATCCGCACAAGCGCATCTTGGAGCTGGTTCGGTCGGCCCCCCCGGTGTTCTGGACCCCGCGTAACGGCGGCCATTGGATGTTTTTAAGCCACGAGGCCAATTTCAAGGCGTCGCGCGACCCCGACACCTTTTCCAGCCAGTTCGTCACCGAGGAGCAAATGAAGGCCTTCGTCGCGCAACTGCCTCCCGGTATGCCGCGCATCCCTCTGGCCGTGCCCATCAACCTCGACCCGCCCGAGCACACCAAGTACCGGGCGCCTCTGCAGAAGGTCTTTTCTCCCAAGACCATGCTCGCGCTCAAGGACAGCATTCGGACCCTGGCGAACGAGCTCATCGATAAGGTCATCGACCGCGGGCGCTGCGATTTCATGGTCGATATCGCCGAGCCGCTCCCGGTGCAAGTCTTCCTGAAGCTCCTGGGCCTGCCGCTCGAGCGGCAGGCCGAATACCGCGCCGTCGTCAGGGCTCAGCTTTCGAACACGGAGCACGATGCCAAGAAGAGCATGATGAACCTGATCCAGGTCACCGCCATCATGCGCGACACCATCCTCGAGCGTCGCGACCATCCGCGTGACGACATGCTCAGCATGTTATGGAAATCCGAGATCGACGGTAAGCCGACGACCCTCGACGATATGGAGAACTATGCCGTTCTTCTGTTCATCGCAGGGCTCGACACGGTGATGAATGGCATGGGGTTCGGCGTGCGCCACCTGGCCCAGGATCCCGACCTGCAGCGCGAGTTGCGCGCCGATCCCCGCCGGATCCCGGTCGCAGCGGAGGAATTGCTGCGCCGTTACACCTTCACGGTGCCGGTGAGGAAAGTGCGCAAGGACGTCGTCTTCCAGGGACTTAAGATGAGAGAAGGCGAGCGGGTGATGTTGTTCCTGCCGGCCGCGGATCTCGATCCGAAGGAGTTTCCCGACTCGGACCGCCTCGATATCCAGCGCGACAAGCCGCACATCGCGTTCAATGCAGGACCGCATCGCTGCCTAGGGTCGCATCTCGCGCGGGTGGAGCTGCAAACTCTCTACGAGCAGATGCTCGAACGGCTGCCGGAATTCCGCCTCGATCCTCTGCATCCGCCGAAGTTTCACGGGGGTCCGGTCATCGGCGTCGACTCGCTCGCGCTGGTGTGGGACGCGTAATGAGCGCGCCGCGCGTCCTGCCACGGCTGGACAGCGAGAACCGCTTTTTCTGGACCGCGGGCGCCCAGGGGCAATTGCGGTTCCTGCGCTGCCAGGAGTGCGCGGCATTCGTTCACCCCCCGCGGCCCGTATGCCGCGGGTGCCTGTCCGAGAAAGTCGCGCCGGAAGCCGTCGCCGGGACCGGTACCATCGACACCTACACCGTCAACTACCAGCAGTGGCGGCCGGGCCTCGAGGTCCCTTATGTCATCGCGCGGGTCGCCATCGACGGGGCGCCGGGCGTTTTTCTCACCACCAATATCGTGGGGTGCGCGGTCGAGGCGGTCGAGATCGGTGACCGGGTGCGCGTGAAGTTCGAGCAGCACGGCGAGGTCTACCTGCCGCTCTTCGAGAAGATCGCCTGACATGCCGCCCGCGGATGCCTATATCACCGGGATTGGCCAGTCCGAAGTCGGGGTGCGTTTGCAGCGCTCGCCGCTCTTGCTGACGGTGGACGCGATTCGCGAAGCATTGACGGAAGCGGGCCTTGCGATCGGGCAGATCGACGGAGTCTCGACGTATCCCGGCAGGTCCGCCGCCTATCTGGGGTTCTCGCCCATCGGCGCCGACGAGCTGATCGACGCGCTCGGAATCCGCGCGAGATGGCACTTGGGGAGCCTGGAAATCAGCTCGCAGCTCGGTGCCGTGGCGGCCGCAGCGATGGCCGTGCGCACCGCGCAGGCGCGCCACGTGATCTGCTATCGCACCGTGTATGAGGCGGCCGCGATATCCCGGCCGGAGGAGTATACGCCGCTCGTCCGTGACCGCGTGGATGGATATTCGCAGTGGTTCACACCCTTCAATGCCTTCTCGGCGGCCAACTGGACCGCGCAATACGCGATGCGCCACGTGAAGCGCTTCGGTCTCACCCGCGAGCAGCTCGCGCAGATCGCGCTCAACGATCGCGCCAACGCCATGCTCAACCCGCGCGCGCTCGTTCGCGAGCCGCTGACGATGGAGCAATACCTCTCCGCCCGGATGATCTCGACGCCCCTGTGCCTCTATGATTGCGATCGCTATACCGACGCCTCGACGGTGCTCATCGTATCGGCGGGGGACGCGATCGACGAGGTCGAATGCACTCCGATCCGTATCGCCGCCATGGCGGGCACGGTCGAGCGCCACAGCTGGGATCAGGCGGAATGGATGGCCTGCTACCCGACGGGGGAGGATTTGTGGAAGAGCACCGACTACAAGCCCTCCGATGTCGACACGGCGCAGCTCTACGACGGATTCAGTTTTCAGGCGATCGCGTGGCTCGAGGCGCTCGGCTTTTGCGCCGTCGGCGAAGGCGGCCGATATATCGAGGGAGGAAAGCGCATCGCGCTCGACGGCGAGCTGCCTCTCAACACCTTCGGCGGCCAGCTCGGCGCGGGCCGTCTGCACGGGTTTGGATTCGCTCACGAAGCCGTGGTGCAGCTCCGGGGCCTCGGCGGCAAGCGCCAGATCGCGGGTGATCCAAAGATCGCGATCGCCGCATCGGGCGGCGGGCCTCTCGCAACTGCCTTGCTGCTCGCGCGGGATTGACTTAGGTGCTCCTCTCCGACCGCGTCGAAGGCAGGAGCGAAGCCGAACTGCGCCGCAATGGCACCACGGTGCTAGACTGGTCGGTGGTGAAGGGTCGGATCATCGCACCCGCACCGGTGGCTGGCGTCGACCTCGACAACATGCGGGTGGGTGAAGCCAAGCACGTCGGAGTCATACACGATTTCAGCCGCGGTAATGCACGGCCGCTCGCGCATCGCTCGGCTTCACGCGCATCACGGGACTCGGATCTATTTCCTGTCACGCGCGATCACGCGTCGCGCAGTTTTGCCGGAAGGAGGACACCATGAAGATGAACGATATGATGGTCATCAGCGTCGATGACCATGTGAGCGAACCGCCCGATATGTTCGACAAGCATTTGTCGGGGGAGGCGCTTGCCAGCGCTCCGAAAATGCGTACGACCGCCGCGGGCACGAATTACTGGGAATACCAGGGCATGAAAATGCCCCAGGTGGGTCTCAACGCCGTGGTCGGGCGCGTGCCGGAAGAGTACGGCATGGAGCCGACGTCGCTCGACCAGCTGCGTAAAGGCGTCTATCAAGTGGACGCCCGCATCGACGACATGAACGTCAATGGCATCGCGGCGTCCTTGAACTTCGCCAGCTGTGTGAGCTTCGATGGCGGGGTCTTTCACAAGGTTCCTGACAAGGCCAAGGCGCTCGTGCATCTGCGCGCCTACAATGACTGGCACATCGACGAGTGGTGCGGCGCCCATCCCGGCCGCTTCATCCCGTGCGGGCTGCTCCCGACCTGGGATCAGAAAGCCATGGTGGAAGAGGTCAAGCGCATCGCTGCCAAGGGATGCACGGCGGTATCGCTCAACGAGAATCCCACCGTGCAGAAGCTGCCGAGCATTCACAACGCCTACTGGGAGCCTCTGTGGAAAGCTGTCGTCGATCACGACATCGTCATGTGTCTGCACATCGGCGCCGGTAACCCCGCGCCGCATGCATCGATGGAGACGCCGATCGAAGCCTGGATTTCGACCATGCCCATCTCCATCGTGGTCGGTGCGGCCGATTGGCTGCATCTCGAGGCACTCGAGCGGTATCCATCCATGAAGATCGCGCTCTCCGAGGGTGGAATCGGTTGGATTCCCTATTTCCTGGAGCGCAGTGACTTCAGCCACGAGCGGCACAAGGCGTGGACTCATTCGCGGTTCGAGGGTACCAAGCCGAGCGCGGTGTTCCGCAAGCATTTCCTGACTTGCTTCATCGATGACGCATTCGGTCTACAGAACCTGAACGCCATCGGCGAGGATATGGTCGCCTATGAGTGCGACTACCCGCATTCGGATTCACTCTGGCCCAAGGCGCCGGAGACGCTGTGGGACAGCGTCAAGCATCTGACCGAGGCGCAGATCGACAAGGTCACTTATCGCAACGCGATGCGCTTTTTCCGCTTCGATCCGTTCAAGCACTTCAAGCGCGAGGAGCTCACCGTCGGAGCCTTGAGGGCCCAGGCCGCCGGCGTGGATCTCACGATGCACTCGTACGGCGGCGCGGCGCCGCTGCTGCCGGGCGAGAAGCCGCGGCCCATCACCTCGGGCGATGTCATGGAGATGTACAACCGCCATCGCAAGACCGCGTGAAGAGAGGGTCGAAATGAGCGAAGCGTATATCATCGATGCCGTCCGCACGCCCCGCGGAATCGGCAAGGTCGGCAAGGGAGCCCTGGCCCATCTGCACCCGCAGCATCTGGCGGCTACGGTGCTGAAGGCCCTGCAGCTGCGCAGCGACATCGACACCGCGGAAGTGGACGACATCATCTGGGGGACGAGCGCACAGAAGGGCAAGCAGGGCGGCGACATGGCCCGCATGGCCGCGCTCGACGCCGGCTTCGATGTGCGCGCGAGCGGCGTCACGCTCGATCGCTTCTGCGGCAGCGGTCTGACCGCGGTAAGCATGGCCGCGGCGCAGATCCGGTCCGGGATGGAAGATCTGGTCATCGCCGGCGGCACCGAAATGATGTCGTACATCACGAGCAGCGGCCAGGAAGAAGCGGCCGCGGGCTTGAAGTCGTTGGGGATAGGCTCCGGCAATACCCGTCTCCAGCAACGCCATCCCCAATCGCATCAGGGCCTGTGCGCCGATGCCATCGCCTCGATGGAACATATCAGCCGGGAAGCGCTCGACGCCTTCTCCCTGGAGAGTCAGCAGCGGGCCGGGCGGGCGATCAAAGAGGGACGCTTCGAGAGATCGATCGTCCCCGTACTTAACGAGGACGCCACGATCGCGCTCGCCCGGGACGAGTATCCTCGTCCACTGACCACCGCGCAGGATCTGGCCGGCCTCAAGCCGAGCTTCGCGCAAGTCGCGGACTTTTCTCCCGATGGCAGCGGACTCACGTTTCGCCAGCTCATCAACCGGCGTTATCCCGACCTGGAAATAGAGCACGTGCATCATGCGGGCAGCTCCTCCGGCATCGTGGACGGCGCGGCCGCCCTGCTCCTGACCTCCAAGGAGTACGCGGACAAGCGCGGCTTCAGGCCCCGCGCCCGCATCGTCGCCACTGCGAACATCGGCGATGATCCGACGCTCATGCTGAACGCGCCCGTTCCGGCCGCGAGGAAAGTGCTGGCGAGAGCCGGGCTGCGTACGCAGGACATCGACCTCTGGGAGGTCAACGAGGCCTTCGCCGTCGTCGTCGAGAAATTCATCCGCGATCTGCGCCTCGATCGCGAGAAGGTCAATGTGAACGGCGGAGCGATCGCGCTGGGTCATCCCATCGGCGCCACGGGCGCGGTGTTGATCGGTACCGTCCTCGACGAGCTCGAGCGGCGCGAGCTCAAGCGCGGGCTCATCACGATGTGCGCCGCGGGCGGCATGGCCCCCGCGATCATCATCGAGCGATTATAAGAAACGCCGCATGTTGCGGCCTGTCGGCGCATCAATGGAATCGATATTCGGTAACGCAAAAAATAAGCGAAGATCTATTGGGCTCAAGTTGTCGGTCATTGCCCGTCAACTGCGTTTGAACTTCGATCAAAGCACGAAGCTTCGGGGTCTGACGCGCGCCAAGTGGACGCTGATCGCGGCGGTCTCGCAGAATCCCGGCACCACGCAGCGCATGATCGCCCAGGTGCTGGAGGTGAGCGAGATCACGGCCGGACGCCTGATCGATCGCCTCTGCGAGGAGGGATACCTCAAGCGCACTGAAAATCCGAGCGATCGACGCGCCTACCGGGTGCACCTGGCGGCCGGCGCGCAACCGGTGCTCGACAAGCTGGACGAGGTCGCGCGGGGCCACGAGGCCGAGATATTTACCGGCTTCAGTAGCGCCGATCTGGACAAATTGGACGAGCTCCTGGAGTCCATCGCCCGCAATTTGTCGGCGGCCAAGAGCGTTCGAGCGGCGGGAAAATAGGGAAGCCGGCAATGAGCGGGCTGGATACCAAGGACTTTTTTACGGACATCTCCCTCGTCGGCGATCCGAGTTCGTACTTCCATCAGTTGAGATCGAAATGTCCCGTGCTGCGCGAACCCCATCATGGCGCCATGATGGTAACGGGATACGCCGAAGCGTTGGAGGTCTTCAAGCAGCGGGACGTTTTTTCCTCATGCGTCGCGGTAACCGGGCCAATCCCGCCATTACCTTTCACGCCGCAGGGCGACGACGTCAGTGAGCAGATATCGAAATATCGGGGTGAGATGCCGTGGTCGGCTTACCTCGTCACTCTCGACGGTCAAGCACATGGCGTGCTGCGTGCGATTCTCAACGGCTTGCTCACACACACGCGTCTGAAAAAGAACGAAGAGTACGTGCTCAAGTTATGTGACAGGCTGATTGACGGAATCATTGCCAAGGGCCGGTGCGAGTTCGTATCGGAGTATGCAAACGCCCTGTCCACTCTGGTCATCGCTGACCTTCTCGGTGTGCCTGAGGACGACAGAGAGGAGCTCCTGCAGTTGCTCGGCGAGCCACCGACTCAGCTCGCCGGCGATCCACAGCACAAGAGCGCACGCGACCCGCTGGCTTATCTTGACGGTCGATTCACGGGTTACCTGGAGGAGCGCCGCAAAAATCCTCGCGGCGACATGATGTCGGACCTTGCAAACGCTCGCTTCAAGGATGGTTCCGAGCCGGACTTGGACGTCCCCGTCCGCTTGGCGAAGTTTCTGTTCGGCGCAGGACAAGACACCTCGGCGCGGCTGATGGCCTCGTGCTTTCGGCTGCTGGGCGAGTGTCCTCACCTTCAACATCGCCTGCGTGCCGAGCGCAACCGCATTCCGGATTTCATCGAAGAAACGTTGCGACTGGAAAGCCCCGTCAAAACGCTTTCCCGGCTGACTCGGACCACCACCTCCATCGGCGGTGTTCCCATCGCGGCGGGTACCATCGTAACGCTGGCCTTGGGCGCAGCGGATCGCGATCCACGCCAGTTCGAAGCGCCGGATGAGCTCAACATCGATCGGTCGAACGTACGCGACCATCTCGCCTTCAGCCGCGGTCAGCACGCCTGCCCTGGCGCGCCGCTCGCGCGTGCGGAGACACGTATCACGTTGGAACGATTTCTCGATCGGATGCGGAACATTCGCATTTGCGATGCCGAGCATGGCCCGGCGGCGGCCCGGCGATATGCCTATGTGCCCACGTACCTTTTGCGCGGTCTTGCGGCGCTGCACCTCGAATTCGACGCAGTCTAGCCGAACTTTCGAATCCGCGAAGCTCGGGTCTGACGCGCCCGCGCCCAGCCGCGGCGTCCGCTTCCACCGTCAGTGTAGGGCGAGGATTTCGCTCTTGCTTAAGGAAGTCGTGAGCTTGCCGTCGACGCTCGACAGCGTGGCAGCAGGCACGCTCACGAGCTTGCCGTCGATGATGATCTCGGCCGATCCGTCCGGGCCGACTCGGTAGACTGTGCCCAGGCGCGATCCGTTCGAGGAAACCAGCATCTTGCCCTTCTCGGCGACCGCCGCCGTTGCGGCGCTGGACGCATTCTGTGCGGTAGCGGTGAACGTCGCCAAGGCACAAGTCAACGCAACAAGCCACGATGTCCTCACGATCTCTCTCCTGTCGGCGATCTCAAAAAAGCGCCGTCGAATCAATGATTTACTAAGCAACGTTAGTATCTCTCTAAGCAACGTTAGTATCCCGACGGGGGTACTGTCAAGCCTTGACGTGTGCGCCAATGCTCATAATCGCGGTGGGACCCGGGCTCCGCTCAGCGCGGCTGCATGCGGATGGCGCCGTCCAGTCGCACGGTCTCGCCGTTTAGATAGCCGTTGCGGATCATCTCGAGGGCGAGGCCGGCATACTCCTCGGGATGGCCCAGCCGTTTTGGAAACGGCACCATGGCGCTCAACGACTCGAGCATCTGCGGAGTGGCGCCCGCCATCGCGGGAGTTGCGAAAATGCCCGGCTGTATGGTCATGACGCGTATCCCCTCGCGCGAGAGGTCGCGAGCGATGGGCAGCGTCATGCCGACAATCGCGGCTTTGGCTGCGGCGTAGGCCGCTTGCCCGATCTGTCCGTCGGTGGCCGCGGCGGAAGCCGTGTTGACCATCACGCCGCGCTCTCCATCGATCGGCTCGAGGGTCATCATTCCGGCAGCCGAGCGCGTGACGCAGCGGAACGTGCCGACCGTGTTGAGGCGCAGCACCCACTCGAACTGATCGGACGGAAACACGCTGATCTCCCCGGTCTTCTTGTCGCGCCGGGCGGTGAGTATGGCGTTGCCGCCGCCGGCACAGCACACGAGAGCTCGCTCCTGCCCCTGAGCGGCGCGGGCCTTAGCGAAGGCCTGGTCAACACTCTCGTCCGACAAGACGTCACAAACGCAAAACGTCGCGCCCGTCTCGGCGGCCGCCTTGTTGCCGGTCTCCTCGTTGCGATCGAAGATCGCGACCGCTGCGCCCGCCGCGCGCAGTGCCTTCACGGTCGCCAATCCCAGGCCCGAAGCGCCTCCGGTTACTACGGCAGCCAACGATAGATCGATCTTCATCGCTTGTCCGGAGGTGGGGATCTTGTGTTCCTATAAACGGACATTTTAGTCAGTTTTAGGGTCTTGTTTGATCTCTGTGAAGGCTTTAACTTTCGCCGATGTTGCTGGCGTATCGATACCGCGTCAAGTCGCTGACGGGGAGCAGCAAGGATCTCGCCTTGCATGCGGGCACCCTCAACGCCGTGTGCGAGCAATACGCCAAGTCCCGCCGTCAGAGAAACCGCCCGTTCCTGCGCTTGCGCGGCCGGCGCTCGTTGGGCTGGGTGCCTTTCGCCGAACGCAAGATCAAGGACGGCACGAACTTCTCCTGCGATGTAGGCCGGTCTTCCTTCCGAGGCATGCTCCGCTACAAAGCGACCGCGCACGGGGCTTGGTACGAGGAAGTGGATGAATCGTTCTCTACCCGAGTCTGTTCGTCTTGCCATGCCAAGACGGGGCCGAAAAGTGTCGCAGAGCTCGGAATAGGAAGCTGGGTATGTTCTGGGTGTGGTGTTTCGCATGATCGGGACATCAACTCGGCTCGAAATATCCTCTTCCGTTCGGGACATCGAACACCTGCTGAGGGAATCTCCGCCCTTTTTTAGGGCCGGGAGGATGTCAAAGCACCATGGATGCCGGCAATTCGATTCCGCTCGCCTCGATTGCACATCGAGCCTTGGCCCGGCTTGCCGCGGCGAGCGGCTCGGCATCCCTCGCATCGCTCGAGGGCGAGACACTCCTCGGCGAGCGGGCTATGCGGGCGGCCTTGGTGGTACCGGGCCGAACATCCGCGCGGGGCGGGTGCCGTCTGTTCGACGCGCTCGGCGACACGATTGCCCTCGGCCTCGCGCGATCCGCCGATCGAGAAATGCTGCCGGCGCTGTTCGAATGCGACGAGCTGGATGCGAACGACGATGCGGCGATCGCGGCGTGCGTGGCCCAGAAGGATGCGCAGGCGCTGCTGATGCGTGGCCGCTCCATGGGCTTGGCCATCGCGGCCGAGCAGGAAATGCGGCCGGCTTTCGAGGCCACGGCTTTGTTCGGCCGCGGCGACTCACCCGCGTGGACGGAGCTGGCCTGCGGGCCCCACGCAGCGGCGCCCGGTGCATCGGCGGCGGCGCGCCGGGCGCCGCTGCGATCCGCACCGCGCGTCGTCGATCTCTCCGCGTTGTGGGCGGGACCGCTTGCCGCGCACCTTCTCTGGCTCGCCGGTGCCGAAGTGGTGAAAGTCGAGAGCCGCTCGCGCCCGGACGCCCTGCGGAACGCGGAAGGCGATTTTTACGCGCTGCTCAATCAGGGGAAGGCGACGGTTGCCGTCGATCTTGCGGATGGCGGCGACCGGCGAGCCTTGCTCTCCCTCATCGCGGCATCCGACATCGTCATCGAGGCCGCAAGGCCGCGCGCCTTGACGCAGCTCGGTATCGATGCCGACCAGATCGCGCGCGCCACACCCGGGCTGGTATGGATCAGCATTACGGGACATGGTGCTGCCGGGGAAGCGGCCGGCTGGGTGGGGTTTGGCGATGACTGTGGCGTCGCGGGAGGCCTCAGCGCCGCATTGCGAAGCGCGACCGGCCGTACGGGTTTTGTCGGCGATGCCATCGCCGACCCGCTCACGGGAATATTCGCGGCGCTCGCGGCCTGGGAGGCTTGGAGTGCGGGGCGAAGCGTCCGGCTGGGTCTCGCCATGAGTGATCTGGTTGCTCGATCACTTGCCGCCGCGAAGCACGAGAACGCCGAGGCACTGCAATCGTGCTTGAGGATGTGGGGAAGCGCGGTGGGACGACCCTTTCCCACCGTCACACGGCGTGCCGTGGGGGCTCGCCCTCTGTTCTGCGGCGGCATTCAAGCCCATCTCGCGCGCATGGCGCGCTGAGCTCAGACTCTACCGGACACCAGAATCGAGGCGCCCGTGATCGCGCGCGCGCCGCGCGAGGAGAGGAACACGATGACGTCCGCGAGCGCTTCAGGCTCGACCCAGCGTGCGAAGTCCGCTTTCGGCATGTCGGCGCGGTTGGCCGGTGTATCGATGATCGTCGGCAACACCGCGTTGACGTTGACGCCCTTGTCCTTCAATTCCTCGGCAAGAGCCTCGGTGAGCTTGGCGACGCCGGCTTTCGAGGCCGTGTAGGCTCCCATTCCACTGCCGGCCTTGGCAGCCGCGGCCGCGCCCACATTGATGATGCGCCCGCGGTCCGCAGGGAGAAACTCAAGCGCAGCCTTGCATGCGCAGAGCGCCGTCTTCAGGTTGATGGAATATAGAAAATCCCACGTCTCGAGACTGCCGTCGGCGATCGTCTCCCAGCGAAACCCGCCGGCGATGTTGACCAGTACGTCGATGCCGCCCAGCTTCGAGGCCGCCGCGTCCATGGCACGTCGCGCCTCAGCCGGATTGGTCAGATCGACGCCCTCGAGGAACACATGCGGCTCAGTCGTGCCTTTGAGAGGGTCGTGTGAGGCCTCGGCGCGATCAATGAGCGCGAGCTTTGCGCCTGCGGTTAGAAACGCACGTGCAACGGCCGCGCCCAGCGCTCCTGCCGCTCCGGTGATGACGACCCGCTGCGATTCCTCGCTCATGAGCAAACGCGTCCACCGTTGACGCTCAAGGTGTGACCCGTGATATAGCCGGCCTCCTCCGACGCCAGGAATGCGCACGCCGCTGCAATATCCTCCGGACGTCCCGGCCTCTTCATCGGCGAGCTCGCCGCCTGACCGGCGATGCCGCCGGCGATGCTCGCCGTGCTCGCCTGCAGCATCGGCGTATCCACGAAGCCCGGCGGAATGTTGTTGACGGTGATCCCCGTCGCTGCGAGCTCGAGCGCGAGGGATTTGGTGAACGCGATCACCCCGCCCTTGGAGGAGGCATAGGTGGTCATGCGCGCACTGCCCGTCTGTGCGCTCGACGAGGATATGTTAATCACGCGTCCCCAGCCGGCTGCGAGCATGTCGGGCAGCACCGCCTGCGTGCACAGGAACATGCTCTTCAGGTTCACGGACATGACCCGCTCCCATTCCGCTTCGGTGACCTCGAGAAACGGTCTGAACGAGGTCATGCCGGCGTTATTGACGAGGATCTGCACCGGACCCAAGTCCGCGTGGACACGCTCCACCCCGGCATTGATTTGGGCGCGAGCCGATACGTCGACGTTGCAAGCAACGGCGCGTGCGCCCGCGGCAACGAGCTCTGCGGCGGCGCGCTGCGCGCCCGCATAATCGATGTCCCACACCCCGATGCCGGCGCCCTCGCGCGCGAGGCGCCGACAGGCGGCGAGCCCGATCCCCGATGCCCCACCCGTCACGATCGCGTTCTTTCCTGCCAATGGCATAAATTGCTCTCCCGCGCAGACCGTCAAGCAATGGCCTCGACGCCGTGCAGTGTCGTTCTGTGCATCATGCGCCCGGACGAGGCGTCATAGGGAATGACTCGGTGCATGGTTCCACAGTTGTCCCAGATCACCAGATCGCCCACCTGCCATTCGTGCTGATACACGATCTCGCGACGTGTGGCATGAGCCTCGAGCTTGGCGAGAAGCGCACGGCTGTCCGCGGCGGACAGGCCCGCGACGTATCCGGCGGTCGCGCCCAATACGAGCGATTTGCGTCCCGTCCTGTGGCGCCAGACCAGCGGATGTTCCTTTACGCCCCCTCTCGCGCGCCAGACCGCCAGCTCCTTGTCGCTCGGGTCGGGCGTGGTGAGTCGATTCGCCGCTTCCAGACTGTGTCCGATGCGCAGCGACTCATAGTACGGCCGCTCCGATTCGGGCAGATCGTCGTACGCGGCATAGGTGTTGCAGAATTCGGTCTGGCCACCGGCCGCGGAAGTTCGCCGGGCGCTCAGCATGGTCGCCCGCGCGGGAATGTCCTCCGTCGCGCCGTCGATATGCCAATAAATGGTGCCTTTCAAATATTCGGCTGCTTCGTTGTGTTGCGGGTCGAGCGACACCTTGAAGATCGGGTCGCGACTTCCATCGGCGCGTTTGCCGCCCATGGGAATGACATCGCCCAGCCTGCCGCTGAATACGATCTGATCCTCATCGGTCAGACCCAGGGCAGGGAAAACCAGTACGCCGTAGCGCTCGAGCGCCTCGAGACACTCCTCGGCAAATGCGGGCTCCATCAGCTCCCGGCGGTTCACGGTGCCCCGTGCACCGATGCGCGGCGATAGGGGCTCAAAGCGGCTGACCATGCTCATTCTCCGAAAAAAAATCCGAATCAGGTCAGGCGAGGTCTTGCCTGACCGTTGCCCTGCCGCACCAGCTCCTCGAGATCCGAATATTTCTCGGGACGGAGAGTTCCGTGCAGACACAGCCGCAGCACTTCGCGAGTGAATCGTTTCGCCATCTGCTGGCGCTCCTTGGCGCTGCGCGCATGCGCTCGCGCCCACACCGGCCAGAGAAATGCGCCGGCCAGCAGCAGCACGGAGACGACCTCGGCATCGAGGCCGGGCTGGGCGAGATTGGTCTTGGCAAAGCGCTCGAAATTCGTCACGTATTGCTGCCAGAAGGGATCGTTGGTGGGCCGGCGCGAACTTAAGACTTCGAACAGCCAGATCCGCCCGATTTCCGGGTTTTCCATCGCGAACTCCGCGAGCTGCTCGGTAATGCCCGCGACGCTGACCGACTCCACGGGCTGCTCGCGGGCAACGGCCGGATCCCCGAACACCGATCGATACAGCTTGTCGCTGACCCAGGCGGCAGTCGCTTCAATCAGTTGCTCACGGGTCTGAAAGTGCTGGTAGGCCGTGCCGCGGTTGACGCCCGCGCGCTGCGCCACCTGGGCGACGCTGACGCCCTCCTTGCCGTCCTGAGACAGTTGCTGCCGAGCGGCCTCGAGAATCGCCTCTCGTGTACTTTGCGGATCACGCTTGCGCCGCGGGCGCCTTGTCGCAGTCGCCGGTGCGGATCGCCCACTCGTAACCGGAGGAGTACTCATAGTTGATGGCCATCAGTGAAAAAAAAACAGCAGATTTGCCGCGACGCTTTTTCAACCTTAGGTCTCGGATACTTCAACCTTCGAGCTCAATTTCGCAAACGCTGTCGCAAGGCACTCCCTGGCACGCAAGGGTGTAGCCTGCCGCCAGATCCTGATCGCTCAGCACGTGATTCTCGCGAAGCGCGACGCTCCCCTTGATCCGCCTCACCATGCACGTGCCGCACACACCCTGCTCGCAATTCGATGGAGCCCACACCCCGCCTCTGCGCATGGTATCGAGCAAGGTCTCGCCGCGGTGGTACTTCAGACGGTGGATGCGCCCACCCCAGCGCACGGTCACCTCCTGGGGAGCGATCTGCGGCTCGGGATGCGGCGGTGTCGACAAGTGCGTGCGTGGCAGGGTTACCGTTAAATCGAGGTCTCGATTGTATGAAACCTTGCCCGGCAAATCAACACCGCTGTTGATTAGCGGTGCCGACATCACTATCATTCATCCCCCGAGAGTCTCGAGCGAGAACAGCATGCCAAAGGTCAATGTCGGCGGGATCGGGATCGCATACGATATCATCGGCGACGGGAAAAGGACCGCGGTGATCACCCCCGGGGGCCGGTTCTCAAAAGACACGCCCGGTGTCAGGGCTCTCGCGGAGAAGCTCGCGGACGGCGGACTGCGCGTCCTGATCTGGGACCGTCCGAACTGCGGCGAATCCGATCTTTCGTTCCGCGGCCCGAGCGAATCCATACTGAACGCAGATACGCTCGCCGGCTTGCTGCGAGCGCTCAAGCTCGAGCCTGCGGTGGTGATCGGCGGCTCCGCAGGCGCGCGCGTCTCGCTGCTCGCCGCCATACGCGACCCCGGCGTGGTGGAGCGTCTTTTTTTGCTCTGGATCAGCGGGGGCGCAATCGGACTCGCCGTCCTCGCCTACCACTACTGCCACGATTCGATGGCCGCGGCGGCGATGGGGGGCATGCCGGCGGTTGCCGCACTGCCAGGCTGGAAGGAGCAGCTCGAAAGAAATCCCGCGAACCGCGAGAGACTGCTCGCCGAGGACGCAGGTACTTTCATCCAGACGATGAAGACTTGGGGCGAAGCGTTCGTTCCGGCTGCGGACTCCCCGGTCCCCGGCACCACTGCGACGCAATTGCGGGCGCTCGAGATGCCGACCCTGATACTGCGCAGCGGAGAATCGGACTTTCATCATCCCCGCGTCACGAGCGAGGCCGTGCATGCGCTGATTCAGGGTTCGCGCATCGCCGAGCCGCCGTGGGGAGACCGCGAGTGGCTGGACCGCCTGCAAGCGCAAGCTGCGGGCGAAGGCCTGTTCGCGCGCTGGCCGTTGCTCGCGCCGCAAATCCTCGCATTCGCGCACGACTGAGGGGGCTTTAGGGCGTGTCTGCCCTCGAGCCCGTACAATGCCATCAAATTTGAGAGGAGCCGCATGTGTTCAAAGCGATCTTGATCGATAAACAGGACGGCGCGCAGTCCGTGCGGCTGGCCGAGCTCGATGAAGGGCAGCTGCCGGAGGCTCCCGTCTCCGTCCGTGTGGAGTACTCCACGCTCAACTACAAGGACGGACTCGCGATCACGGGTAAATCGCCGGTCGTGCGCAAATTTCCGATGGTCCCCGGAATCGATTTTGCCGGTGTCGTAGAGACCAGCGCGAGCGATGCCTGGCGTGCGGGCGATCGTGTGCTGTTGAACGGCTGGGGCGTTGGCGAGGGGCACTGGGGCGGCCTGGCACAGAAGGCCCGCGTCAACCCGGCGTGGCTGCAGCGCCTGCCGGAACGCTTCAGCGCGCAGCAAGCGATGGCGATCGGCACGGCCGGCTACACCGCCGCTCTTTGCGTCGAAGCGCTGGTCAAGCAGGGCCTCACGCCGGATCGCGGAGAGGTGCTCGTGACCGGCGCATCGGGCGGTGTGGGAAGCGTCGCCATCTCCCTGCTCGCTCGCGCCGGCTTCAACATCGTCGCATCGACCGGCAAGGCGAGCGAAGGCGATTACCTCAAGTCGCTGGGTGCGAGGCAGGTGATGGATCGCAATGAGCTCTCGCAGCCGGGTAAGCCCTTGCAGAAGGAGCGGTGGGCGGCAGTCGTCGACTCGGTCGGCAGTCACACCCTCGCAAACGCCTGCGCGCAAACGCGCTATCGCGGCCTCGTCGCCGCATGCGGACTCGCTCAGGGAATGGACTTTCCCGCAAGCGTTGCACCCTTCATCTTGCGCGGCGTCTCGCTTCTCGGAATCGACAGCGTCATGGCCCCGCGCGAGCTGCGCGAGCCGGCTTGGAATCGCCTCGCACGTGACCTCGAACCGGCGGCGCTCGACCGCATCGAGAAGCTCATCGGTCTTGGCGAGGTGGTGGCGGCCGCGCAAGATATCGTTGCGGGCAAGGTACGCGGTCGCATCGTCGTCGATGTGAACCGCTGATGGCAGCGTGCCGAAGGTCTGCGTAGGAAGGGGTCGCCATGGGTGCACTCTCCGGTAAAGTTGCCGTGGTAACGGGCGCCAGCCGAGGCATCGGCAAGGGGATCGCCCTGGCGCTCGCCGATGAAGGCGCGACGGTCTACGTCACCGGGCGAACCGTCACGCCCGGCTCGTATCCCCTGCCCGGTACCGTCGGCGAGACCGCCGCCGAAGTCGACCGCCGCGGCGGCAAGGGCATCGCAGTGCAGGTCGACCACGCGAAAGACAGCCAGGTCGCGGGCCTCTTCGATCAGGTGAAACGCGAGCAGGGTAGGCTCGATCTCCTGGTCAACAACGCCTTCTGTCTTCCCGAGGATTTGACCGAGCCCCAGCCTTTCTGGGAGAAGCCGCTCTCCAACTGGGACATGGTCGACGTGGGCGTGCGCTCGAACTTCGTTGCGGCGTGGCATGCGGCCAAGCTTTTGGTGCCGCAAAGATCCGGCCTCATCGTGGCGATCTCCGGTTATGTGGGGGTGACTTACACCTACGGCGTCGTCTTCGGCACTTGCAAATCCGCCGTCGATCGCATGGCGCGCGACATGGCGGTCGAGTTGAAAGCCCACAACGTCGCCTCGATCTCCATGTGGTGCGGGCTCACCTTCACGGAGCGCGCCCATCGCAACCTCAACAGAAATCCTGCGATGAAAACGCAAATCGTGACGAACCCGCTGATCGGATCCTCCGTCGAGTTCCCAGGACGCGTGATCGCGGCCATGGCCCAGGATGGGAACATCATGCGCCGCTCCGGCGGGACCTTCATCGGCGCCGAGCTCGCCCGAGAATACGGCGTCACCGACATCGACGGCAACGTGCCGCCGTCGCTCCGCGCGGAGCGCGGTGCCCCGATCTGGCAGCCCATCTAGCATGCACGAGGTCAACGCCCCGGTAGAGCCCGCCCGGCTCGCACGACTGCTCGACCGGCAGGACATTCTCGATTGCCTGATACGGTTCAGCCGCGGAATGGATCGGTTCGATCGGGATATTTTTCTTTCGGCTTTTCACCCCGACGCCACCATTGCCGCCGGCGAATTCGTCGGCAATCCGCTGGCCCTTTATGACTGGGCGCGCAAGCTCCACGAGCAGGGGCAATCCGGCACGCACCACAATCTCTTGAATCACAGCTGCGATATCGACGGCGACGTCGCCCATACCGAGACGTACTATCTTTTCGTCGGCCGCAATCGAGACGAAACGAACTGGATCGCCGGCGGCAGGTACATCGACCGGCTCGAGCGGCGCGAGGGGTCATGGAAGATCGCCTTGCGAACCAACGCCATCGAGTGGTCGGGGTTAATTCCCACTCTGCCCATACCGTTCGCCGATGTACGGGACATCGATCTCAACGGCGCCCCGTCGCGCGGCAAGGAAGATCCCTCTTATCGGCGGCCGCTGACCAACAAGCGCAAATCGCACATTCCGCCGAGCTAATTCCACCGCGGACATGCCCGAGTATACACTCGGGGCGGAGGACGACTCATGGAAGCCGAGCTGCGCGAACTCTTGGAAAAACAGGCAATTGCCGAGCTTCTCTATGCCTACGCCGAGGGGATAGACCGCCGTGACCACGAGCTGCTCGAGACCGTCTTCGCCGAAGACTGTCAGCTTCACTATGGCGCCTACGACCATCCCGCTCGCGTCCTCATCGACAGCTGGCACAGAGATCTGCCCTCCCTCTTCCTCATGACGCACCATCTCTATGGCAACATCGTCGTGCGGTTTTACGGCGCCGATCGGGCGCGCTCCATCACTTATTTCTTCGCCCACCACCGCGCCGACCATCACGGCCGGATCATGGACGAGATGGTGCGCGGTCGCTATCTCGACCGACTGAAAAAGCGCGACGGGCGGTGGCGCTTCGCCGAACGTACCATCGTCTTCGATTGGAGCAAGATCACACCGGCGGACAGCACCAACTGGTGGGACGCACCCGGCGGTCCTGCGAAGGTGGGCGCCTACGGGGCCGCCGATCCCGCGTCGCATTTCCTGGACCCGGGAACAGCGTGGTAGGCTGAACCATGCCCCCCGCGCCAGCACCGCGCTCTTCGGCAGGCGCCGCTCCCCTGCGCACTCCCGGCTCCGTGCGGCGAACCTCGAGCATCGACACCTCGTGGCCGCACGGCCGCGCGGGAACCATGCGGCTCATCGGGCGAGCGCGAGACATCGTCACTCCCCGAGCGGGAGGCGCTCCGATCCTGTGTGCGGAGGACTCGTTCGATGCCGTGCTCAAGACCGACCGCACGATCGTGTCGATCGAGGCCGATCCGCCACGGCCGGATCTGAAGCGCCTCGTCGGCACACGCGGCGGTGGCAGGCTCCGTCACGCGCTCGAGCAATTCATACCGGAAGAGCGGCGCAACGCGACGCCGCTGTATCTGATTCTGGACGACATTTCGGGCGCAAGCCTCGTCGCCCCATGGGCGTGGTCACAGTGGGAGAAAAACTGGCTCGACTCCCCACAGGCCGGCCTGACGCGACCCCAGCTGGACAAAATGATCCAGGACATGGAAGGGATCTGCACCGGGTTCGCGCCCGGCTCGAGCAGCCTGGATCCCGGGCGCCTGAGCAACCAATCCGGTGACGGCACGCCCACGCCCGACCTGCGACACCCCGCGGATCCCGAGGGATGGCATGTCTTTACGATGCAAAATACCGTGGGCATGCGTCGGGCGCGCCGCATCGACGTGACATTGGGCGAGGTGATCTCCATTGAATCTGCGTTTCAGGACAGCGCCGCCAACCGCGATGGGACGCGCGCCGCATTGCACGAGTATCAACTCTCCGCCACCGCAGATCCAAAATCACTCCGCTTACTCTCCATCGGAGCCACACCTCGCGTGCTGCCCTTCGGCGAATGTCCGGGAGCGGTGGCGAACATCTCGCGGCTCTTGGACAGTGAGCTGCCGCAGCTCCGCCAGACGGTCCTCGATCAGCTGCCGGGTACGCTCGGTTGCACCCATTTGAACGATGCGCTGCGTGCGCTCGCCGAGGTGCCTGCGCTCGTGAATCATTTGCGCGACGCGATCGGCGCCGCATAAGGAGAGCTCGAGGTGGCTGCCGCCCCGGATCCCGCCCACATACCGGCCCACGTGCCGCCCGAGCTGGTGCGTCCCATCGGTCTCACGGAGGGCCCGGAGTTTCTTGCGGCCCCGCACGCCTTCATGGCCGCACTGCACGACACGCACCCGCCGATCTTCTGGAGTACCAGTCAGCACGCGAGCGATGCATGGCTACTCATCAAGTACGAGGATGTTTTCTTCGTGCTGCGACATCCCGAAATATTCACCACCGCGGGGGCCACGCCTTTTCCCCGCGACCCCAATGACTATTTCTACATGATCCCACTCGAGATCGACCCGCCGCATCACCGCAAGTATCGAGCGATGATCGACCCGCTGGTCTCTCCCAGAACCGTCGCGACAATGGAAAGCTCGATTTGCAAGCTGGCCAACGAGCTGATCGACCGGTTCATCGACAAGGGCGCATGCGAATTCACGACCGACTTCGGCCGGCCTCTGCCCGTGTCGGTGTTTCTGGGCCTGATGGGCCTGCCTCAGGACATGCGCGATACCTTCGTCGGTTGGGCCATGGGCTTGCTGCACGCGCAAGATCGCAAGGTGGCGGGGGTGTGCATGCGAGAGGCCGTCGCGTACCTCAAGGAGGCGATCGCTGAGAAGAAAAAAACGCCGGATGGGAGCGTATTGAGCGAGATCGTGCATGGAAAGGCCGCGGGCGAGCCGCTCACCCCGCAGGAGGTCTTCGGGTTCACGTTCTTCTTGTTCATCGCGGGCTTGGATACGGTGTTTGCGACGCTCAACAACGTCTTCGTGTGGTTTGCGCAGAATCCCGATCGACGTCGGGAAGTGCTCGCCAACCCCGACAACATCGATGCGACGGTCGAGGAGCTGCTGCGCGTGTTCTCCGTCACCTTCTCCGGGCGCACCCTGACACAGGATTACGAGATGCGCGGAGTGAAATTCAAGAAAGGCGACAAGATAACGTCCATCCTGCCGGCGGCCAATTACGACCCGGCCGCCTTTGAGAATCCGAAGGAAGTGAATTTTCGCCGCAAGCGCAAACCCAACCTGGCGTTTGCCGGCGGAGTGCACAGCTGCATGGGCGCGCACCTCGCACGACTGGAAATGAAGATCTGCATCACGGAGTTCTTGCGCCGCATCCCCGACTTCGCTCTGAAGGACGGTACCAAGATCGAGTATTGGCCCGGCGGCGTCGTCGGGCCGAAATCCGTTCCGCTGATCTGGTAACTCAGCGCGCCGTCCAGACGGACGTCAGCGCGTAGTCTGACAGGTACTTGGTGGAGCTCCAGCCGCCATCGACCACGATGACCTGCCCATTGATGAAGCTGCCGCCCGGCGAGCATAGAAACGCGATGGTGCTCGCAATGTCGTCGGCGGTGCCCATCCGATGATGCGGTGTCATCTCGACATTGATTCTGCGGAATTTTTCATCTTGCATACGGCCTTCGGTCATGGGCGTCGGGACCACGCCGGGAGCCACCGCGTTGCAACGTATTCCCGCGGGGCCGTATTGGCAGGCGATGTGCGAGGTCAGTCCGGTGAGTCCAGCCTTCGCCGCCGAGTAGGCCCCGCCTCGCATGCCGCCCACGACCGCAAAGGTCGAGCTGACGTTGATGATTGCGGAGCCCGGTTTCATGTGCGGCAGGGCCTCTCGCGAGAGACGAAATGGGGCGCGCAGCATCAGGTTGAGAAAGAAATCCAGAGTCTCGTCGTCCGTCTCATGCAGAGGCTTGGGACGCCCCACACCCGCATTGTTGATCAGAAAGTCGATGCGGCCCCAGCGAGACACAGCGAGATCCACGATGCGCTTCGGCGCGGAAGCTTCGGTCACATCGACGGCCAAGGTGGCCACACGATCCGCATCCCCGATCGCGGCCGCCATGCGGTCCAGCCGCGATTGGTCGCGTCCCACGCCGAGGACGGCCATTCCCCTCTCCGCGAGCTTGACGGCGGTGGCCAACCCGATGCCGCTGCTCGCTCCCGTGATGATTGCGACCTGCATGGATTCGTTTTCGACCTTTGTCATATGCCTCCAGCGCCCGCTTAAAGTGAGCCGCCCTCCCAATCTTAGCAGCTCCGGCCTGGTCCGCTGCTGTCGCGGGAATCGCTGGCATCGCGCGCAACAAGGGCTCAAGATTCCTCTCCGAGCGCCGGATTCCGCTCTTCGACCAAGGAGTATATCGATGCCCGCTTACGTACTTTTCATCCGGGATTTTCCGGCGGTCGAGGATGCCGAAGCCTGGTATGAGAGCCCGGCGTATCGAGCCGCCGTTCCGCACCGAAGAGAGGGCGCAGATTATCGGGCGTTCATCGTTCAAGGCCTATGAAGGCGTTCATTTCCCGAACGTTGAGCGGTATCGATTCGCTCGTCATGGAGGAGGTACCTTCACCCGGGCCTCTCGGCTCAGGTCAGGTTCGCATCGCCCTGCGTGCAGCCTCGCTCAACTATAGGGACCTCTTGGTCTTGTCGGGGGCGTTACCCTCGATGACGCTCAAGGAGCTGATCCCCTGCTCCGACGGCGCCGGTGAAGTCGTCGAGGTCGCTCCGGATGTCAGCCGCGTCAGGGTCGGTGATCGCGTGGCGCTCACTTTCAACCCCGACTGGATCGGCGGCCCCTGGGAGCCTTCGCTCGGGGGAGGCGGCCGGGGCGGTGCGATCCAGGGTGTGATGCGCGCGGAGCTCGTGGTGCATCAGCAGGAAGCGGTGATCCTTCCCGCGCATTTGAGCTTCCAGGAGGGCGCTGCACTGCCTTGCGCGGCGGTGACGGCATGGCATGCCCTGTGCGCGGCTCGACCGCTGCTGCCGGGCACGACGGTGCTATTGCAGGGCGGAGGCGGCGTGTCGCTGTTCGCGCTTCAATTTGCCAAGCTATTCGGGGCGCGCGTCATTCACATCTCTTCCAGTCCGGAACGATGCGCTCGCCTGAAAAGCCTCGGGGCCGACGAGACCATCGACTATCGCGCCAACCCGAAGTGGAGCAACGAGGTGCGAGAGCTGACCCGCGGGGGCGCGGATCTCACCATCGACATCGGCGGCGCCGATACCATTGAACAATCGGTGGCATCGACCCGCCTGTTCGGCCGTGTCGCACTGGTCGGCCGCCTGACCGGGCGCGCCAGCGTCATCTCGATGGGCTCGTCGTACGTGGAAATGCAGCCGGTGGCCGTCGGCAGCCGGCAAGATTTCGAAGCCATGAACCGCGCCATCGCTTTCCACCGGCTGCGTCCGATCATCGACAGCCGCTATGCATTCGCACAGCTGCCCGAGGCGCTGCGACACCTGGAGAGTGGCCGACACATGGGCAAGATCGTGATCGACTTCGACCATTGATAGTCGCCCCGCACTTGGACGAACTCGCCGCCGAGACCGGTGAAACTGCGAGCCTGGGCGTTCCAGCGGACGCCGATAGCGTGCTCTACTTGCGACAGGTATCGAACGACCGACAGCGAGGCGGAACGCTTCGGCGCCGCCCTCATACGGCGGGCGGGGTCGCCGTGTCGTTGGTTGGCGGCTGCTCCGCATTGTCACGAGATCCGCCGCCGCTCGAAACGCAAAAAAAAAATCACACCGAGTGATACGAAATCCGCCGCGCTTGCGCCTCTATAGGCGAGACCCGCATTTTCCGGGGTTTTCAAAAAAGGGGATGCCACATGCTTATGTCAACTTCGGAATTAGGCCAGGATCGCTTTACGCCCGTCCATCGTAGCCGCATTTTTTGTCCGACAGGAGAGCCGCCCCGGGAGATGCCATTGAGGGCAGGATGGGGCCGATGCGCGCTATGCAATTGTCCGCAATACGCTGGCGGCGGCGATCTGTGTGCGAACTGCGGTCATAGGTACAGTGATCACTGGTAACGGAAGAGGTGCCCCTCGGGGCGCCTCTTTTGCGCTAAAAAACCTGCTCATTGCTGGTGCGTGCGCCTTTGGCTGTTCCTCGCTTGCCCAGTCATCGCCTGACGGGCAGCAAATTTCCCGCCCCGGCCAGGCCGCGAGCCCGAGTTCATTCGTCGGTTCTTGGGCCCATACCGAGCCTGCGACCCAAAATAGCTCTGCGATGGTCGCGTTCTTGAAGATTTTTCCCGACGGCAGATGGCAGGAGAAATTGGAGATCGCTGCACGCGGCAAGCTCGTCCCTACCATCGTCATGTCCGAAGGCCGGTGCGGGCCCAATGGGGCCGATACGATCGTCTGCCAAACACTACGATCGGCACGCAGTTCGAATGGCACCAACTGGACGCCCACCAGGCCGATTCCGCCGGCGGTTTTACAGTTGCGCCAAAACCAGATCTATTCAGGTGGCTGGCTCTTCCACCGATCGGAGTAGCAGCCACCCAAGGATCTCGCAGAGACTTGAGGGCCTCGCAGAGACTTGAGGGCCTCGCAGAGACTTGAGGGCTTCGCAAAGTCTTGTCTCAAGCGAGATTTTTTGATCGCGGTTGATCCATGACCCGCGACTTCCCGCTATAGTTCTCCCGAACTTCCAGCGGTGACATCGCGAGGATGATCGTGGAATCCCCGGCTTCGAATGGCGCGCTCGATAGTCTGCTTGACCGCTGGTCGCAGGGGGACCGGGGTGCGCTGGATCAATTGCTGACGCTGCTCTACAGCGACATTCACGCGATCGCCGTCCGCCAATTGAGCAACGAAAGACACTCGAGTCTGCGGCCCACCGCACTGGTACACGAAGCCTACTTACGTCTCTCCGCGTTGCGCGAGATCCGTTGGCAGGATCGGGCGCACTTTCTAGCCATGGCGGCGCGCGTGTCCCGCCAGGCATTGATCGACGAGGCACGCAAGCGTCGCGCCCAGAAGCGCGACGGAGGGGATCCGATCACCCTCACCGAGACCCATCTCGGCGAGCCGAACCAAACCCATGATGTTCTAGATGTCGATGAGCTTTTGTGCGAGCTCGAACGCTTCGACACGCTCGCAGCCAAAATCGTCGAGTTGCGGGTTTTCGGCGGCCTGTCAATCGAGGAAGTGGCCGAGTCCGTATCGGTTTCTATCGCCACGGTCAACCGACGCTGGGCAGCGGGCAAGGCCTGGCTTACGCGGGAGCTTTCCCGCTAGTGGCTGCCCCCGTCGATCGCGGCCTGGTCTTCCGGCTGTTCGAACAAGCCCTGGGTCTTAAGGAGCCGGATCGCGGGCACTTCATCCGCAGCCATTGCGCAGGTGACGTGGCTTTGAAAGAGGAGATCGATGCGCTGCTGGCTGTGGCGGCGAAGGATCACGAACTGACGGGCGCGCTATTGCCGCCCATCCGGCTCGGGCATTCCGCGGAAAGCCTGATCGATAAGGAATTCGGACATTTTCGCACCGTCGAGCTCATCGCCGAGGGCGGAATGGGTGTGGTCTACCGTGCCGAGCGCACCGACGGGTTGCAGCAAACCGTCGCGCTGAAGCTTATCGCCAGCGGAATGCTCACCACCGGGCAGCAGCGGTTCCAACGCGAAACGCAATTCCTCGCCCGGCTGGAACATCCGGCCATCTCGCGGTTAATCGACGCCGGCGTCGAGTCTGGGCGAGCATGGATTGCCCTCGAGTTCGTTCGCGGCCAACCGATCGACACGTATTGCGAGGACAAGAGGCTCACGGTGCGCGAGCGTGTCCGGCTACTGGTCCTTCTTGCCGAGGCGGTGGGTGCAGCACATCGCCTGTTGATCGTACATCGCGACATTAAGCCGGCTAATGTGCTGGTCACGGCCGACGGCGCGCCGAAATTGATCGACTTCGGAATTGGCACGGTGCTGGACGATGTCGGCGCACTGCATGTGCCTACTGCGGATATTGGCCGGCTATTCACACCGCAGTATGCCGCGCCCGAGCAGATGTCGGGCGAACCGGTCTCGGTCGCAACCGATGTCTACGGCCTAGGTGCGCTCGGCTATCGACTGTTGACGGGGCAAGTGCCCTATCCGAACGCGAAGGGTCCCATTGGCTATCTGCGCGCGGTCACACAAAAAGATGCGGACATCGCGAGCCGTGCAGCCCTTGCGGGGGGTGCGGACCCGCGCCAAGCCCATCAGTTACGCGGCGATCTGGATGCAATCCTTCACAAGGCACTCGAGCGCGACCCGGCGCGTCGCTACAGCTCGGCGACGGACCTTCAAGCAGACCTGCAACGCTATTTGGACGACATGCCGGTCCTTGCACGCGTGCCCACGATCTGGGTGAGGGCCGGCAAATTCGCTCGCCGCAATGCCACTGCCGTGAGCCTCGCGACGCTACTCGGCGCAAGTCTGGCGGCAGGTGCCATCGTCTCCGGCCTACAGCTACGGAGCACTCTCGAGGCCCGCGAGATGGCGGCACGCCGTGGCGCATTTCTCGAGTCCTTGCTCAAGTCCGCGGACCCGCGTCTGGGGCGCCGGGATGTCACGGTGGCTCAGCTCTTGGACGCATCCGTACATAAACTCGACGATTTGTCGATCACAGAACCCCTGATCGCCGCGTCCATGTTGGGGCTGCTGGCCGAAACCAACCTCGGATTGGGTCGCTATCTGGATGGTTTGAGCGCTAACACGCGTGAACTTGAGCTGCTGCGGTCGCACGGAGGCAGCGTGGCCGACACGTCCGCCGCGTTGATCACGCGTGGCCATTTGTTGCGAGAAAATGGCGAGACGGGCGCCGCGGAGGCACCGCTGCGCGAGGCCTTGAGGCTGTTGGACGGACAGCAAGGCGGGCTGAAGCAATCGGCCGAAGCAAAAGACGCGCTGGGGACGGTGCTCACCAATTCCGGCCGCGAGAAGGAGGCAGAGGAGTCCTACCGCGGCGCCATCGATCTCTATCGACGGGCGGGAGGGACTTCCGCAGCGCTTGCCGCATATCCTTTGGATAATCTCGGCGTCCTTCTGGCAAATGAAGGTCACTATGCGGAGGCTGCCGCCGCGAACCGCGAGGCGCTCGCGATCCAAAGGAAGAATTTACCCCAGGATCATCCGGATCTCTTGTCGACCGAAATGAATTATGCCAGCAACCTGGTCAGCGCTCATCAAGCAGTGGCGGCAGAGCCGCTGTTTCGTGACGTGATCGCGAAGCGACTGCGGGTGCTCGGGCCGGATCACAAGGACACCCTCATGGCGCAGACAGAATTGGCCGACGATCTGTTCGAGCAGCATCGAGATAAGGAAGCTGCCGCAGTCGAGCGACCGGCGGCCGAAGGGCTCGCGCGCGTCGTCGGCGACCGGCATCCGTGGACCTTGGCCGCATGGGGTACCTATGGCATAGCGGCGTGCCGGAGCGGCGAGGAAGAAGGCCTCGGGGTGCTACAGCGAGTAAGGCACACTCGCGCGGAGCTCTACGGCGACAATGACTGGCACACGCTCAGCACCGAAGTGGCGATCGGCAGCTGCATGGTCGCATTGCGCCAGTATGCGGCGGCTGAGCCGCTTTTGCTGCAAGCAGCCGTGAGGTTGGAGACTGTACGCGGACCCAGCTTTCATCGGACGCAAGCTGCCTACCAGGCGCTGCATGAGTTGTATGCGCAGACGCAGCGCATGCAAGACGCGGAACGGTGGCAAACCAAAATACTGCCTGACTTTCGCTGAGCCAGGGCGAGCGATTTCGATCCTGGTCGCTGCGTGCGGTAACGTCCAGACGGCTTCTGGTGCCCGTGCTCTAATGAGATGAGTCGACCGGCTACAGGTCTCATGCCACACCGTATCCTTTAGGAGACCACGATGAAGTCAATATTCGCCGTCCTTGCGACAGCTTGGTTGCTGACCAGTTGCCTGACTACCGTTTCGCACGATGACAGCCCTGGATCGAACAGTCGGGACGCACGCACCGGCCTGTGCGACAACGCGAGACCGCCGCCTTGTGGCGGCGTTCCGGATTAAGCGTCAGCCCGCAGCATCAGCGGCCACAGTGCCGCTGGGTAGCTTGCGTCGGCGAATTTCGTTCCTAACGACCGGCGCGATGTCGCCCTGCCCCACGATCTGCAACCATCCTTCAAAGGTGCGGCCCCGGCCGGGCGCCAGCGTGTGGCGAAGGTAGAGGTCCTTCTGCGCGTAGCTAAAGCGGTCGAACACCGGCTCGTGGAGTGCGATCAGCCAGTCCTTGTCATAAGCGACATCGCCGGCGGCATTGGCTTGGCCGCCGCGAATCGGTGTCGGACCGACGGTGAATTGGCACTCATTGAGGTCACCCGGAACATGCACGACCAATCTCATCTTTCACCGCTCGAGACGCTGTTTGAAACCAAGCACGGCCGCGCGTTGCGGCTGACGCCGAATCTCACGCGACTGTACGGGAACTTGCGAATGCCTCAAACGCATTCTCGCCAGCACGTCTTCAGCAATTTTGTGTCCACATTGGACGGCGTCGTATCGCTGCAAGTACGAGGACACGAGGGCGGGGCCGACATCAGCGGGTTTAGCTTCCAGGATCGCATGGTGATGGGCCTGCTACGTGCCATTGCCGATGTCGTGATCGTCGGCACCGGTACGCTCGAGGCGGATCCTCAGCACGTGTGGACGCCGGACGACATCTGTCCGGATCTAATCGATGACTATCGAACGCTGCGAATTGCGCTTCGCAAACCTGCTGTGCCGCTGAACGTCATCGTCAGCGGCAGTGGCCAGATCGATCTGCGTTTGCCGGTGTTCACATGCGGCCGCGTGCAAACGCTCGTGATAACAACCACGGCGGGCGCAGAGCGCTTGCTCAAGCGAAAGACTCCTCGAGGGCTCGAGATCCGCGTGATTCCTCGCTGTCGCGGTAACATCCCGCCAAGCTCGATCCTCGATGCGGTCGGTCGGATGAATGCCGGCAAACGGATCCTCATCGAGGGCGGCCCCCGATTACTCGGGGAATTCTATGCACGGCGGCTGCTGCACGAGCAATTTCTGACCCTAGCCCCTCAAATCGCCGGCCGCGAGTATGGCGACGGACGACTCGGTCTAGTGATGGGGCAGGCGTTTCCTCCCGGCAGCGCGCGATGGGGCGCTCTGACCGACGTTCGCCGCGGTGCCAGCCACCTATTTCTGCGTTATACGTTCCGCTCTACGCCGGCGCCCGCGTGAATTCGCGGGTTGACGAAGTCGAAGCTTACCGGCCGCCGCTACTTTTCCGCCGGCCAGCGCGCTGACGGCGTTGTCGCGGCTCGAGGGGCGCCTTGTTCCGGCCGACCGCCGGCGTCACGACCAGCCGGTCGATGATGTCGGCGATGCGTTCCACGGTGAAATCGCGCGGTTGCTTGAGCCACCAGGCCAGAATCTCGACGGTCGCGCTCACGCCGAAAATCGCGCCGAGCTCGACCGGTAACCAGCTGCTTCTCTGCACCTGTCCAGATCCCACGCGCATTGCCTGACGGATGAACTCCTCGCGCACTGCCCCGGCCGCCCCGCCTGTCAGGAGAGCCGACCAGATCGCGCGGTGTTCATTCACGTATCTGCACAGCGCGAGGCAGGAGCCGCGCGTATCGTCCGCGGCCAGCAAGGGCAGTGCCAGCGCCACGAGATTGCGGATCTGCTCCTCGGCTACCTCCTCGAGCAATTCCGATTTCGATTCGTGATGGCGAAAGAACGTCGCATAACCGATCTCGGCTTCGGCGGCGATGTCGCGCACCGTGATGCGATCGAAATGCTTGCGCTCGAGGAGCCTGAGCAATGCCCGCCGCAACGCCGCCCGCGTGCGCACCATCCGGGCGTCCGTGCCCGTTCGCGGTGAGCTATCCGTGGCCGCCATCCACGTCCCCGAAGCGTGCCCGCGCGGCCGCGCGCTTGGTGGGGAGGTGTTCGCTCGGGAATAGCCCTGGCGCCGGCTTGGCGTTCTTCAAGAGCGCGTTCGCCACCTGCACCATGTGCACCTCGGTCGGACCGTCCGCGACCGCAAGCATCGGAACGCCCATCCACATCTTGGCGAGCGGCGTATCGCGCGAAGTGCCGAGCGCGCCGTGCAGATGCACCGCGCGCTCGACGATGTCGTGATATACCTTGGCCATCGCCACCTTGGCCATGCCTATATGAGTGCGGGCGGCCCCGTGCGGCTCGTTGTCGATGATCCACGCCGTTTTTAGCACCAGCAATCGGAATTGCTCGAGCTGGATGGCGGACTCCGCGATCATGCCTTTCACGAACTGGTGATCGGCGAGCAAGCGCCCTTGAGTGCGACGCGACACGGCGCGCTCCAGCATCATTTCGAGCGCTCGATTGCACACGCCGACCGTGCGCATTGCGTGGTGAATGCGTCCGCCGCCGAGCCGCGCCTGGGCGACCTTGAAGGCCTCGCCCGGTTTGCCGAGCATCGCATCGAGCGGCACTCTTATGCGGTCATAGTGGATGTACGCCTGAGTGCCCTCATCCTCGGCGTCGTTCATGCCAGGAACGTTGCGCTTGATGACGATGCCGGGAGTCTCCGCCGGCACGATGAACATGGACATGCGCTCGTGCGGTGCGTTATCCGGATTGGTGACGGCCATCACGATGAGGAACGAGGCGTAGCGCGCGTTGGACGAGTACCACTTTTCGCCCTCGATCACCCATTCGTCGCCGCGGAGACTGGCGTTGCAGGTGAACTCCTTGGGATCCGCGCCTGCCTGCGGCTCCGTCATGGAAAAACACGATACGATGTCGCCGTCGAGCAGCGGCTGCAAATAGCGCTTCTTTTGCATAGGACTGCCGTACAGCGCCAGGATCTCGGCGTTACCCGTGTCGGGTGCCGCACAGCCGAAGACCGTCGGCGCCCATGAGCAGCGTCCGATGATTTCGTTCATGAGGGCGAGCTTGAGCTGCCCGAATCCTTTGCCGCCGAGTTCCGGCGGGAGATGGCAAGCCCACAGACCTTGCGCCTTCACTTGGCTGCGCAACGGGGCTATGAGCGCGCGCGCCTTCTTGTTTTTCGTGTCGTACATGTCCCCGGCACTCGGAAAGAGGAGATCGAGCGGCTCGACCTCCTCGCGGATGAACTTGGCTATCCAATCGAGTTTCGCCTGGAACTCGGGATCGACTTTGAAATCCATGTGGGCTGCCTCTATCGGTTGGCATCAGCCGGGTTGCAGCTTCGCGCCGGCGCGTTTGGCCAAGGCCTCGCTCTCGGTCCAGAGTCTCGCGGCGGTTGCATCGTCCATTGCCGCGCGCGAGGGCTCGAGCAACTGCCGGTTCTGAAAATAGCCTCCGGTCGTCAACCCCGGCTCGGGCGCGGTCGCCAGCCAGACCACGGTATCCGCCCCCTCCTCGGGAGAGAGGGCTTTCAGCGTCGCGAGATAACCTCGCATGCGCGGCTCTGCATGGCTCGCGAAGTTGCTGCCGACGACACCCGGATGCATGACATGAGCGATGATGCCGTCCGCTGCTGCGCGCCTCGCGAGCTCGCGAGTGAACAGTATGTTGCAAAGCTTCGCGAGAACGTAGGACTTGCCGGAGCTCCACTCACGGGTCTGCTGCAGATCGTTCCAGTCGATGCCGGAGGAGCTCTCGTGGGCGTTCGAAGACACACTCACCACGCGCACGGTTCCAGGCTCGGCGGTCGCGGCGGCTGCGCGAAGTTGCGGCATCAGCCGACGGGTGAGCAGGAAATGACCGAGATGATTGCCGGCAAAAGTCGCCTCGTTTCCCTCTTCCGTGATCACCCGTTCGGCACGGACGCCGCCCGCGTTGTTGACGAGCACATGGACTCTCTCGGTGAGCGCGGCGATCTCGTCGGCCATCCGGGCGGTGTCGGACAAGAGAGCCAGATCTCCGCGGATCACATCGACCCGCACGCCCGCTGCGGCCGCGGCGCGAATATCCGCCGCCGCCGCCGCCGTCCGCTTCGCATCACGCCCGAGCGCGATCACATGCCATCCACGTGCGGCCAGCGCTCGTGCGGTGGCCTGCCCCACGCCGGAGCTGGCTCCCGTGACCACCGCTACGCGGCCTTCTCTTGTCATGTTCAGAGCCCCCATGGATCGGGCATTCCCCGCACTCGCGCTCGATGTCATTATAGGGTATGGGGATCAACGCCGGGAGAACGGGATGGGCGCGGTCGTAGCGCTTCCTGCATCGAATGTGGGACAAACACGAGCCAACAAGCCGCGCCGTTCTGCGGGGGCGCCTCAGCCGAAGCGCCGCCCGGGCGCCGGCCGGCCCACTCGCGAGCAGGCGGAGCTCCGCCATGAGGAGCTACTGGACCGTGCACTCGAGCTGTTCCTGAAAAGCGGCTTCGAGGTCACCACGATAGCGGCGATCGCCGCCGCTGTCGGCATGGCCAAGCGCTCGGTCTACGCCCGCTACCCGAACAAGGCGGCGCTTTTCAAGGCTTCGGTGCAGCGTGCAATCGAACAGTGGACCGTGCCCGTCGAGGCATTGCACCAGGTAGAGAGCGATGATCTCGAGGCAACATTGACGGCGGTGGCGCGCATCCGCATGGCCAATGCCACCACTCCCGCCGGCCTTCGGCTGCAGCGGATCATCAATACGGAGTCCTATCGATTTCCGGAGATCTTCACGCAGGCATTCGAGCAGGGCACGCGGCCCACTATCGACTTCCTGGCGAATTTGCTGCGCCGGCATATGCAGGCGGGCGCGGTGAGCGTGACCAAGCCGGAGATCGCCGCCACGGCGTTTCTCAGCATGGTGGTGGGTGGCCCCCTCCGAGCCGTCGTGTGGGGAAAAGCGATCGATCCGGCGGCCATCGAAGAGCGCATTCGCTTCTGCGTGCGGCTTTTTCTGGACGGCGCGCGGCCGCGCTGACCGCTCGCGAACCTAAGAGACTTAGGCTCGAGTCGCAGTGGCGCGGCTGCCGGTAAGCGACTCCGGATGTCGGGCCTCGATCATCCGGCGAAACCCGTCGCGCCAATGCATGCGGGTGCGGCCCAGGATCTCATGCATGTAGCTGACGTCCGGCCACAGCGCAGTGTGAGCCGCGGACGTGTACTCGAAGACCGGCGGAATGCCGACGAGCTCGCCCATGTAAGCGCAGTACTCTTCGGCACTCACCGTCTCGCTGCCCGCCCAGTTGACGACGACCGGTGGCAGCGCCGCCACCTCCATGGCCCGGATGCCGAGATCGACGTAGTCGTCCTCGTAAATGGGATTGAAGTTGTTGGGCTTGTCGGGGTGAAGCGCTATCGGCTTGCGCTGCAAGATCGTCTCGAGCCGATCGGCCGGTGCGCCGCCCAGGGGGCCGTAGGTCGAGCAAATGCGAATGATGGTGAGCGGAACCTTGAAATGCTCCGCGACCCAGGTGCACACCGCTTCGCCGGCGATTTTCGAGAAGCTGTAGTTGGCTCGGTCCGGCACGCCCGGCCCGTCCGCCTCCGTCAGCGGCCGATGTCCCTGGTACTTGTAGATCGAGCCTGTCGAGCAATACACGAAACCCTTCGCCTTGCGGCAGTGGTGCAGGAGCTTCCCGGAATGCTCTGCGTTGGTCCGCACGCAGCGGCGCCAGTCGCCCGCGCCGGAGTCCACCGCGGCGTGGAAGACATAAGTAAAGTCATCCGGAACGGCCGAGAAGTCACCGCTCGACATGTCGAGTCGAAGGCGTCGCACGCCGACGGCCGTGAGCCTGTCCTCATCGCCGGGTCTGCCGAGGCGAGCCGCTCCCCAGACCTCGTTGCGCTTTGCCAGCGCCCGCGCGATGGGCAAAGCGATCTTCCCTGTCGCCCCCGTGATCAGAATTTTCTCGCCGTCGAGCACCCGAACCCCTCCCCCGCTGACTTTTGTGCCGTCGTTGCGGCACACCTCATTAGGGTGCGAAGATCTCGCAATGTCAATCCTCGTGGGAACAGCTTCCGACGATGCCCCGGCGATCCTCGCCACCGGGCGCACCGACATCACGACCCTCTTCGTATCGATGTCGGCCCGGCACCCGCAGGGTCGTGACGCGGACTATCTGGCGTGGCATTCGCTCGATCACCGACCCGAGCAGCACCGGCTCGCCGCGCTGCGCGCGTCTTTCCGGCTGGTATCCACGCCTGCGTGCCGCGCCGCGCGGGCAATCAGCAATGAACGATACGATGCGGCCGATCACCTGATGACTTATCTTTTCAGCGATCCGGCGGGACTCGCGTCATTTGGCGAGCTCGCCACCGCGTTGGCTCAAGCGGGGCGCATGCCGTATTTGCTGCCCGCCGTCGAGCGAGCGGTCTATCGTCTGCAGGGTAGCCGCGCCGCGCCCCGCATCAAGGCAGGTGCCGACGTGTTGCCGTGGTGGCCTGCGAGAGGTATGTACGTGCTCATCGAGCGGGGAGAAGAGTCGCCCTGCGGCCTCCTCGACGTCCGCGGCGTGGGCGGAGTTTGGTGGGCCCGCTCCCTCGCGAATTCTTCGTACGCGACGACTCAAGACGGCGGACTGCAGATCACTTACTGTTTCCTCGACGCGGATCCCCCGCAAACGGCGCAGCGGCTTCGTCCCGTCCTCGAGAAGCGGTGGGGAGCGAGCGACAGCGAGCCGCTCTTCGCGGCGCCGTTTCATCTGCTCGTGCCCCACGAGTGGGACCGGTTCGTGCCGTAGGGGCGCGTCTAGAGTCCCCTGATCATCGTCCACCGCTCGGGCGTCATCCAGCAATATTCGAGGTAATGGCCGAGGGTGTCCCGAGCATCCACGTAGAGCCACAAGAGATGCCCGGGCGTGCCGCCCTCCATCACGACCGGACGGCTCTCCTGATCGACGCGCGCGCGAAATTCCGCCCAATCGGGTACGCGCATGCACACATGGTGAAACTGCATCGCGGATCCATCACTCAGCCCTTCCCGGTAGACGTCGATGAGACCGGATACCGGCTCTATCAGCTCGTATTGCACGTCCCCGATCCAACCGAGCGCGAGTTTCACGCTCGCGGTCCCACGTCCCGCCCGGGTGGTCAACTCGTAGGTGACTTCCATCCGCCGGAATCGGTCGAAGCCGTACCGCTCGCGAAAAATTGCGAGTGCGCCATCCAGATCGCGAGTGACGTACGCGTTCTGATAGTGATTCTCGAGCTGCATGCACTAGCCCTCCGCCTCGACTTCGTAACGAGACAAATATCGTTCGAACATCGATCGCACCCGGTCGGCGGTCAGCCCGAACTGATCGAGCGCGTATTCATGCTTGCCGAACTTGCCCTGAGGGTTGTCGGCCAGCCAGGCGCGCATTGCATTCTCCGCCGACGCGCTGAATTCATCTCCCAGCGACTTGTAAAGCGCGCGCATCGTCGGGATCGGGTCGCGCATGAGATCCGCATAGTGCACATCGATGATGCGATCAGACCCTAGTCTCTCGCGCGAGCTCATGATTCGATTCGCGTGCTCTACCGCTTGCCACGGATAGTTCTCGGCCAACCACGCAAGGTCGGGTTGCACGCCGAATGCGCTGTTCCCCATCCGCATGAGACTGCAGAACGAACCGGTGGCGGCGATCGGATCGCGGTGCGCCCAAACCAGACGCGCATCCGGATAGACCTTGAGGAGTGTCTCGATCCACAGCCCATGGGAAGGCTGCTTGAGGCTCCACACGCCCGGCGCATCCGCCTGCAGTAATTGGAGGAAGCGCTTGTGATACTGATACGTCGATGTGAGATCGGCGTCGTGAAACAGCCAGTCGCGGTAATTCGGCAACTTGCCGCGCCCCTCCCACATCAGCGCCTTGAAATCGCTGTGGATGAAGAACATGCATTCGTTCGGATAGACGGCCGAAAAGCGGTAGTACTTGCCCATCTCGGGCTGGGCGGCGAGGAGCTTGCGCTCCTGATCGAGCCGCGCGAGCGCCCGCGGATCGTCGTAGAGCCTGGCGGTCGTGGGGGGCGGCACCGGGTCGTCGATTTCCCAGGTGAGCGGTGAGCGGCGCGCCGGATCGGCCGCCAGCAAGTTGCTGAGGAGCGTGGTGCCGGTGCGCGGGATGCCGAACACGAACACTGGTCGCTCGATGGGGCGCTTGAGCAGCTCCGGACGTTGCTCGAGATATGCGGTGGTTTTCAGCCGGGTCGCGAGCGAGCCGATGATTGCGCCCCGAAAGCGCTGAATCCCCGTTTCAGGATAGTTCACGCGATTGGCGTCGGCCAGGAGAACACCCAGCCCTTCGCGAAAGCTCTCGCTATCGAAACGCTCAACGCCCGTCGCTTTGCGCGCCGCATCGATCAACTCGTCCGCATCAAATGTCTGCGCCATAGATCCCCCTGCTCTGGACTCGAGTCGAATTGCCCTCTAGCCGGGATCCAGTGTAGCAGCAAGGGGCTTTAGCCCGGCGCCAACAGCGCGAGCACCTTCTCGTCGCCCGCAGTGAGATTTCGGGTTCCCCGGCGCAGGGGCTGCACACAGACGTGATCCGCGCCCGCTTCGAAGTGCTGCCGGACGCGATCGCGGATTGCCTTCTCATCGCCCCACGCGACGATGCCATCGACCAATCTATCGGAGCCTCCATTTTCCATATCCTCGACGCTGAATCCAATTCGCAGATAATTGTTGCGGTAATTGGGCAGCGTCAGGGACATGGCGATCGCTTCTCGGGCGATCGCTCGCGCGACCGATGGAGCTTCTTCCAGAAGCACCATTTGCTCGGGACACAGAAGCTTTCCGGGCCCCAAGATTCTGCGCGCCTCGGCCGTGTGCTCCGGCGTGACGTTATAAGGATGGGCGCCGTCGGCCAGAGCGGCGGCGACCTCGAGCATTTTCGGACCAAGAGCCCCGATAACCGTTTTCGGTTTCTCGACGGGCGCCGGGCCCAAGTATTTCATGCCGGCCATCGCTTCGAGATAACGCTTCATCTTCGGCGCGGGCTTTTCAAACGTGTGGCCGAGCACTCCTTGCACGAACGGCCCATGAGACACGCCCAGGCCGAGAAGAAAACGCCCACCCGACTGCTCCGCCAGAGCGTACTGAGCATTGACCGCTGCATATGGGTCGCGCGAATAGACGCTCACGATACCGGTCGCGAGGTTGAGCCGGGTCGTGTGCGCGAGAAGCCACGAGCAGGTGACCAAGGGATCGCGCGCGGTGATCTCAGGCACCCAGAGAGTCCCGTAACCCCACCCCTCGACGCGCCGCGCGAACGCCGCGCAGTCGGGCGCGCTCATGAAGTTGACCGGAGCCCAGACCCCAAGGCTGCCGACATTCATGGCTCGACCAGGTGCTGAACGCCCGCAGGCACACCTCGTTCCTTCTCGTAGGCCTCGATATCGTCGTAGCAGGCCTCGACGACCTCCGAGTAGGTCTCGCGGAAGAAACGCCGCTGTTCGGCGTGATCGAAAACGAAGGGGCGATTATTTTGAACAGCGCGCAGGACGATCGGCGCGATGGCCTCCGGTGGATAGAAGGCGGGCGGCATAGCTTGAGACGAAGCCTTCGGAATGTGCACCGCTCCTTCGCTCGGACCGCCGAACCGGGAGGGACGGTAGCGCGCATTATTGGCCTTCATGCCCGTGGCCACGCCGCCCGGGCAGTAGCTGGTGGTGCGGATGCCATACTCTTTCATTTCCAGCGACAGGTTCAGCATCGCGCCGATGATGCCCGCCTTCGCTGCGGAATAAGGCACGTGTACCGGCATCCAGCCGGGGAGCAGCCCGGCCATGGAGGCGGTCGCCACGATGTGCCCTTCCCTCGCCGCCATCATATCGGGCAGGAACGCGCGAGCAGTGTTGATGACGCCCATCAAATTGACCTGAATGATCCAGTCGACATCATCGTCCGACATGTCCATCAGCGGTTCGAAAGAGGTCGCTCCCGCGTTGGCGAAAACAAGCTTGATGGGACCCAGCGCGGCGTTTGCCTCGCTCTTCATCAGCTTGATGGAAGCGCGCTCACACACGTCGCAGTGAATGGCAATGGCCTTCCCGCCCGCGGCGCTGATCTCGCCCGCCACTTTACCAGCGTTGTCGAGGATGATGTCGGCCACTGCGACCGCGACCCTAAGTTTCGCGAGCTCCTTCGCAAGAGCCATGCCGATACCGCTTCCGCCGCCCGTCACCACGGCCGCCCCTGTTATCTCAGTCATGAGTTTCTCTCCTGGATTTATTGCGCGCGTAGCTGCGAAGAATCCCGATCTTCTCGATCTCGATTTCCACGACATCGCCATCCGTCATGGGGCCGACGCCCGGAGGCGATCCCATCGAGATGACGTCCCCGGGCAGCAGAGTCAAGACTCGCGAAACCATCGCGACCAGAAACTCGGGCGTGAAAAGAAAATCAGCGGTCGAATGACTTTGCCGGACCTCGCCGTTGACCCGGCATTCGAGATGCAAATTACCGACGTCCAGATCGGTGTCGATGTGAGGCCCGATCGGCGCGAATCCATCGAAGATCTTGCCGTCCACAAAGTAGTGCGAAGCGCCGAAGGCGCCTGGCGTTGCGAAATCTCCTGCGGTCACGTCGTTCATGCAGGTATAGCCGAGAATGTACGAAGAGGCCTGGGCCACGTTCACGTCCTTCGCATGCTTACCGATGACGAGAGCCAATTCGCATTCGTGATTGACGATATGGCCGGGTGGCAGCTCGATGACGCCGTCCGGGTCGTTCCGGCATGTGGCCGGTTTGGTCCAAAGCATCGGTTGCGACGGCGGCACGCCGCCGCCCGCAAAGTACGCGCGGAAGTTCGGCCCGATCGCGATGATCTTGGTGGGAACCGTCGGCGACAGAAGCCTCACATCGGCCAGTCTCACGGGATCCCGCGACGAGGGTCGCAGATTCTCCAGGCTTCCTTCCATGGGTCGAATGAGATCCGCTTGCAAATGGCCGAACCCCACGATGTCACGCCTCTGGTAACGGACGATCTTAGCCATAGTGCGGGCTCCGGCCGGCGAGTCTTGGGAAATACAGGGGTCTCGATCAGTCGACCAGCGCCGTCGCGCCGGGTGTCGTCACGTCCTCGAAATACCGGCCCGTGTTCAGTTGCCCCGCCAAGGTCGTCCGCAGCCCGCGACGCCGGTCGTCCAGCCGGTTACCGACGGCAGCGTGCATGAACCGTCGGTTATCCCACAGTATGGCGTCATCGACGCACCACTTGTGCTTGTAGACGTAGCGCGGGTTGGTCATGTGATCGACGAGGTATCGCAGCAGCGCATCGCTCTCTGATTGACTCAGCCCCAAGAAATAGTCGAGGTATGTGGGACTCAAGAAGATGCACTTGCGACCGGACTCCGGATGGGTCAGGACGGCCGGATGGACCACCGGCGGATAGCGCGCCTCCGCGGCCATGTCATAGAGCTGCTTGCCGAAGCCGCGCGGATCCTCTGCGGCGGTTGCCGCGCGAGCGGTTTTCCACAAAGCCCCGGGGCGGGTCTGGTTAATGGTGCCCAGCCGGAGCGTCGCCTTGTATTCCAGCCCCGCCAAGCGAGTCTTCACGTCTTTCGGGAGCTCGTCATACGCCATCGCCGTATCCGCGAACAGTGTTTCGCCTTCGACCGGCGGCGCCTCCAGCATGCGCAGCATCGCGCCTTTGCAGATCCCGGGCGTGTAGGCGGTATCTCGATGCCAGGGAATGCGGTTGACGCGCAAATCCGCGCCGTCGTACACGAACGCAGGTAGCTCCTTGGAGCCACCGATCTCGATGAATAGCGGATTTTCCTTCGCGCGCGCCTCGGGGAACGGATGAATCTCGAGGTCGCCGAAACATCGGCTCAGCTCGATGTGCCTCTCGGCCGACCCGACGTTCTTGAACAACAGAATGCCGAAATCGAGCCACGCCGCATAGAGCCCGCGTCGTGTCTCCTCGCCGATCGGACAGTCGAGATCGAGTCCGGCGATTTCGGCTCCGACGGACATCGGGAGGATCTCAAAGTCGCGCCTCGCCATGTAACGAACCTCCGATTCAGCCGGCCGGAAAGTCCATATATTGAGGCCGCCCCGTCTGCGCTCTCCAGAACTCAGCCTCATCCATCGAATGCTTGCCGTCGTGGGACGTATAGGTGGGCGCGGAAGCGCGGAAATTCACGAAACTGAGCCCGCTCGGCCCTACTTGAAATCCGTATTTCGTATGCGCGGCAACCGCCAGGGCTGCTCCGGGACCATAGTGGCGGCTGCCCACGCAAAGCTCGCCGCCTCTTACGAAGATGATCTCGTCTTCGGAGTGAGAGTGAACGGCCACCGGACTCGAGCCCACGTAGAAATCATTTTCGTGCAACCAAAGGTGGCAGGACGTATCGCTGGCATCCGCGTGAAGAGCTCCACCGCTAAGCCCCTGACCGCCGAGGTCGGGATTGCGCGGGACGCGCTCGCTGGGGAGCAGACGAAGCTGAGGCGCGGCTCCGTCGCCCCGCCGCTGCTGCAGCGCGGCTCCGTCGCCCCGCCGCTGCGCCTTCGGAGTGAAAAATAGCAGTGCCGCCGCGCCATCAACGGCACTCATCTCGGTAGAGGTGCCGCATTGCATAATCAGGCTCGATCGTTCGCCCAGGCGTACGCCTTGGACGACCACAGCGCCCGTCCACACGTATACGAGGGTGTCGGTCTCGAGACTTCTGACATTCCACACCGCATTCTCAGTCAGCCGATGGACCTGCAGATGCAGCGGGTCGTTTTCCTCTTTGAAGTAGGCTCGCGATTGGATCTGCCCACGACCGCAAGGTGGCGCTTCGATCCGTGCGGCCTTCTCCTGCGTAACGAATTGTACCTTTGCCATTCAAGTCCCCTCGGCCGCATTGAACTGCTCGGCGGGGCCGAGCGCGAGAAACGAATGGAGCGTGCTCTCCGGATATTATAAGCCACGCGTCAGTTCATAATCTCCCGCATCGTCCACCCGGGCGTGCCATCCGGGATAGAGAACAATCGTCGTAAAGCTCTCCTCGATGATGGCGGGCCCGGCGATCTCATGGCCCGGCTCGAGCTCCGCGCCGCGAAATACGCGTGTCTCGCGGTAACCGTCGCCGAGATTTGCCCGGCGCGTCTTGGCGGCCTTGGCCGCCGCCTTTGGAGCCGTGAATCCCTTCCTGACCGGAACAGCCGGCGTTTGGACATAAGTCGACAGACGCACGCCGACGACCTCTGGAATCTCGCCCTCACGCACGTGGCCGTACTCGGCCATGTGCCGCTTGTTGAAGGCGTCGATGGCTCTCGCTCCGATGGCATCGTCCACGAAAGACAGGTCCAGGGCGCCCTGGTTGGTCTTGATGTCGAACGTCAGCGACCAGTTCTGCCCGGGGTAGCGCATCTTCATCTGATACTTGGCAAAGACCTTATCCCTCGAGAAATTGGCGTCCCTGAAATACTTTTCCGCTCGCTGATCGAGCTCCTTCCACAGCGATCTCAGTTTGCCGACGTCGAGACTCTGCGCCGAGGCGATGTACGAGCGCTCCTCGTCGATGCTCGGATTCGCCACCAGCGTACCGAGCGCCGAGAAGGCTGGAGACGCCCTCGGGACCAAGACTCGGTCGATGCCGAGATCTTGAGCCTGTATGGCCGCAAAAACGGGGCCATTCCCGCCGTACGCGAGCATGACCATATCCGTAGGGTTGATGCCCTTCTCGGCCGTGGATCTGCGGACGGCTTGAGTCATGTTGGCGTTCACGACACGCCAGCAATCGAAGGCGGCCTCTAGGGCGCCGTATCCCATCTGATCCCCGATCTCGCTGAATGCCTCTTCGACGCCCGCCTTGCTCAGCGAGAAGCTGCCGCCCGCAAATTCGGAATCCGCCGACAGAATGCCGAGCATCAGCATCGCGTCAGTCACCGTCGGTTGCCGGCCGCCACGGCCATAGCAAATCGGGCCAGGCTCGGCGCCCGCGGACGCCGGCCCCACTTCCAGGGCGCCGCTGTTGACGTGACAGATGGAGCCGCCGCCCGCGCCCAAAGTCTCCACCTTCACCATCGGCACGCCGATCAAATAGCGGTGATGCATGTTCCAGCCCGCCTCGGCGGGTGCCGCACCGTTCAAGACAACCGATACGTCGTACGAAGTGCCCCCCATGTCGACGCACAGCAGATTGGGGCAACCTTTGGCGTCACCCAGGTAGGCGGAGCCCACGACCCCTCCCGCGGGACCCGAAGACAGCACCCGGATGGGCGAGCCGTCGATGTACTCCTGGGTCATCACGCCGCCGCTCGCTTGCATCACCATGAGCTGGTTCCGATAGCCGGCCTCTTTGAGGCGGGCGACCAAGGTCTCGAGATAGGAGGTGACGCGGGGCGCGATGTAGGCGTTCACCACGGTCGTACTGGTTCGATCGTATTCCGGTGCGCGCGGCAATACCTGGTGAGAACACGAGATGTGCACGCCGGGCATCTCCTCGGCTACGATTTCGGCCGCGCGCTTCTCGTGCGCGGGATTCACGAACGAGAACAGAAAGGAGATAGCCACGGACTTCACGTGTTGTTGCTTCAATCGCCGGCAACACTCGCGAACCGCATCCTCGTCGAGCTTTTTGTAGACGCTACCGTCGAACAGGACGCGCTCCGGCACGGTCAGTCGCCGCCGCCGCGGTGTGATCTGCTTCGGGGGCGCCAATCGGACGTCCCAGATGCTTTCTTTGAACCCACGGCGATATTCCATCTCGTCGCGAAAGCCCTCGGTGGTGATCAAGCCCGTGAGCGCGCCATTCATCTCGATCAAGGTGTTGTCGGCAATCGTCGTCGCGTGCACGATGGCCGCGCACTGGCCCAGAAAGTCGCCGAGCTGCAGGCTTTCGCGCTCGGCCATATGCTTCAAACCCGTCATCACGCCGACGGATCGATCTGCCGGCGTGCTCAAGTTCTTGTGCAGAATGAGCTGCGAGTCCTTGAGAACCGCGAAGTCGGTGAACGTGCCACCGATATCGATGCCGATGCGATAACTCATCAGGGAGATCTTTTCGCCTCCATCATTTTATTTCTGAGTTCCTGGGTGGCGGCAAGATCCACTTGAAGATCGTAGTTCTGCAACAACCCGGTGAATACGACACCGTATTTCTGCCGCGCGCGCGTTATGCTCACGATCTCGTCCAGGACGTCTTCCTTTACCGCCTCGGGATCGCGCAGCAACGGCGATTCGAAACCCGCCCCGCCGCCGTGCTGATAGGCGATCACGGCACCGGCGGGGAGCCGGGCGTGCGCCGTCAGCGAGACTTCGTACTCGTTGGGCGTGCCCACCTCGAAATGACTGGAATAGGGACTCGCATCATCGCCGCCGCACAGCCCCCGCAACGGATGCGCCGCCGACACCATCCAGGCCATGGCCGTCGTCGGCTCCAGGATCTTCTTCACGTTGAGGCTGCCGGGTTGGCCACGCCAGCGGCCGGCGCCTTCGGAGTCGATCGTCATCTCGCGGCTGATATTGACGATCGGGAAACGGCTCTCCGCATCCTCGGCTTCCGACAACAGCAAGTTGCCCAGCGCGACCGGACACGATCCCCAGCCGTCGATGTCGCGAACCGCGGATACATCCATGGCGCGGGTATCGACGCCCTGATCCATCCACATCTGGCCGTTCTTGAAGCCGATCACGCTATTCGGCATACCGATCTTATAAACCTGCGGCGCGGAACGCTCCGGGGCGACTTGGGACAAAGCCACGCACACGGCTTCGGTGATCTCACAAGCGGGATGAAACGACCCCAGCGCGGCCGGCTTGTTGACGGGCGGATGAGCGATTGTGTTCTCGGGGATGATGATCTCCACCGCATTGAACAAGCCTTCGTTCTTGATGATGCTCGGATCGATGGCCGAAGCGATCTGTGTCATCACATAACCACGACTGTTCGCGAACGTGTTCCATACGCCGACCAGTTCCGGTCGATCGTCGGTGCCCGTGAGATCGACCTTGAGCTGATTGCCCTCGACGATGCAGGCCACGTGCACCTTCACATCCTTGGTGCCCAGGGTGTCGTGATCGATGAAGACGCTCGCCTCGTACCTGCCGTCCGGCCACTTGGCAATTTCCTCGCGAAACCGCCTCTCGGTGTGCTCGATGTTGTAGTTGACGGCCGCCTTGACGACTTCGGGCCCCCACTTGCGAATGACCGTCTCGAGCAACTTCACGCAATGCTGCACGGCGCCGATCATGGCGGCGAGGTCGCCCGCGAAGGTCGCGAAGCGATTGTTGCGCTCCACCAGCTTGATGACGTCGCGCCGCTTCTCGCCGCGATGAACGAGCTTCAGACACGGGATCGCCAAGCCCTCCGTGAATATATCGGTGGCCTCGAGCGTGAAGCCGCCGGGGTCCTTGCCGCCGGTATCGCCCTGGTGCGCCTGCAGCGCCTGAATCAAGATGAGCTCGCCCTTGTCGTCGAACACCGGTGCGTACACGTTGTAGTCGGGCAAATGGCCGCCGCCAAAATCGGGATCGTTGCCGAGAAACACATCGCCCGGCCCCCAGTCGTAGTCGGCGAAATTCAAAAGGCCCCAGCGCGCCGCGAGCTGCGAGATGAATACGAGATGCGGCGTGCCGATCGACACGGCTGCCAGGCGCCCGTGGGCATCGAGCACGCTGCCATTGCGCTCGTTGGATTGGTTGATGATGGGCGAGGACGCCGCTCGCCCCAGTTGCGTCGCTGCCTCGAAGCATACGGTCTCGAACGCGCCGCGGATGATGCCCGCCGTTACCGGGTCGACCTTCGCCGAGCTCGGCAGCGGCGGACGCTTGGCGGCAAGTATCTTGTTCAGCTCGAATGACATGGCGACTTTCCCTCAGGCGCTCCTCAGACCGCGACCGCGACGTCGCGGACTTGGGGTTGGGCTTGCTTGGCGCGAGCCGCGATATCGTTGGCGGCCACGTAGCCGAACGTCAACGCGGGTCCGATGGTTCCACCCGCTCCGGGGTAGCAGTTGCCGAACGGGCTGCCGGATGCATTGCCCGCCGCGTATAGGTTGAGAATTGGCCGTCCGCCGCCGTCCAATACCCGGGCATGAGCGTCGGCCTTGAGACCTCCCTTCGTCCCGAGGTCGCCCAGGTTGATCGGCACCGCGTAAAACGGCGCCTCTTCGAGGGTCCCGAGCGACGGGTTGGGCTTGGAGGTCGGATCGCCGAAAAATCGGTCGTAGTCGTTGCCGCCTCGTCCGAACTCCGGATCCTTGCCGGCGCCCGCGTATTCGTTCATCTTCGAGACCGTCTTCTTGAGCGCATCGACCGGAACATCGATCTTCGCCGCGAGATCCGCAACGGTGGCCGCCTTGAAGATGTAATGGTTCCACCAGTCGATGGGAATCTTGCGATCCGGCATCACCGCCGTCGGCATGAAGCCGCCGGCCGAGAACTTGGCGCGAAAGCGCGCGTCGAAAATCAACCAGCACGGGCAATTGCTGCCGGTCCTCTGTTGATCGACGACCATCCCCTTGCCGAAATCATCGTAGCCGCAAGCCTCGTCGACGAAACGCACACCCTGGCGATTGACGCACACGCTGTGCGGACGCCCGACATCGAAGGCCGCCTGATGAATTTCCTCGAAGTTCGACGTGGTCGGCATGGGCATATGCATGGTCGGAATCCACCAGCCCGCCTCGGTGTGCTCGGTGGCGGCGCCGATTTGCGTGCCCGCGAGCAGCGCCTCTCCACGGTTCGCATCCTCGGGCGAGCTGCTGTGCCGAGTGAGTCCCGGCACGGGAAAGAAGCGATCGCGTAGCTCCTGATTCCATTCGAACCCGCCGGCGCACAGCACAACTCCGTGCCGGGCCTGGATGTCATAGGACCGGCCGAAGCTTGAGACTCGGACGCCGGCGACTTTGCCGTCGGCGAGCTTGAGCTCGCAGAGCTTCGTTTCGAGCCGCACTTCGATGTCGCGCTCGAAGATTCGCTTGTAGATCTGACCCATGAGGGATGCGCCCGAAGTAAACCTTCGATCGCGCCGGCTGATGCGGCGTGTGCCGAAGTCGGTCCAATAACGCCACAAAATCTTCATGAGCACGCGGCGCCAGCCCTTGGCTCGCGCGGACAAGGCAAAGAATTCCGCGAGGTCCATCGCATAGCGATTGAGCAACTTGAAGCGCGTGTATTGCTCGCGCATCAGCGTGAAGTGCTCGCCGAGCTGCCGACCGTCGAAAGTCGGGCAGATGATGGAACGATCCGCCCGCGCGCCCGGGGCCTCGGGGAAATAATCCGGCCAGGTCGCCGCCATCACGGCGATGCCCTGCGACTGCATGAAGCGCACCATCTCCGGTCCCTGATCGACGAACGCCGCCAGCCGATCGCGCTGGATGTTGCCGCAGACCAGATGATTCAGGTATCGCAGTGCCTGCTCGCGGCTGTCGCCGTTCTGCGCGAGCCCGTGGTTCGGGATCCAGAGCACGCCGCCGGAAGTTGCCGAAGTGCCGCCGTACTTGTGCGCCTTCTCGATGATGAGGACCGAGAGACCGAGCTCCCGCGCGCGCAGCGCCGCCATGGCTCCGGCGGCTCCCGATCCGACCACGACGACATCGTAAGCTTGGCTTTCCATCGTGCGCTCCCCCGCCTGTACTATATGGGCCTGCCCGTTCCAGCAGGGTTAGATGTTCATCCAATCCTTGAGCGGCGTCTACGCCGCGAGTCCCTGCGGCAGCCTTCCGCTAGCCTCCACGCGCGCCACGAGTTGCCTAAGGCTGCAGTAAGGTGGCTGCGCAACCCCGCGGCGCGTCTGCCGCCGCCCGTCTTGCCGTCGGCCTGGGTATACTCCGAGGCGAGCGCCGGATCGCAGCGCAGAAACGCGTTTTGCGTCGATTGTTATTGGTAACACGACATGAGCGAAGCACCCATTTCGAAAGAAAAGCCTGTCTTGCTGGTAACCGGCGCCAGTTCCGGTATTGGCGATGGGATCGCTCGGCGCTTTGCCGCCGGCGGTTATCGGATCGTCGCGGTCGCCCGGCGCAAAGAACGCCTGGATGCCCTCGCCCGGGAGCTGTCCCGAGAGACCGATATCGTGGTCCTCGCCGCCGACGTGACGGCCGCGGATGCGCCGGAGCGGGCTGTCGGGCTCGCCATGAAGTCCTTCGGGCGGCTCGACTGCCTGGTGAATAACGCCGGATCGGGCAAATGGGCACCGGTGCACGAGACCGACGACGCCACGCTCAACGAAGTGATCGACATCAGTCTCAAAGCCCCATTCCGCTTTGCCCGCGCGGCACTTGGGGTGATGCAATCCGGCGCATCCATCATCAGCGTCGGCTCTGTTTTCGGTATCCACGGGGGATTGAACGGCGGCGTCTATTGCGCGGCCAAGGCCGGCCTGATCGGCCTCACCCAGGCATTGGCAGTGCAATATGGTGCGAACGGCATCCGCTCGAATCTCGTGGCACCCAGCGTCATCAAGACCGACATGACCAAGGACTACTGGGATGCGCCTGCGTTTCGCAGGGTCAACCAGGAGATGACCCCGATGAACCGCGAGGGCACCATCGCGGATGTGGCCAATGCGGTGTACTTTCTGGCGTCGGACCAGGGCAGCTTCATCAACGGCCACACGCTTGCGCTCGATGGCGGCTGGTCGTCCACCAAATTCTTGAGTTACGAGGCGTTGACTCGCTGACCGCCGACGGCGACCTCGATCCAATCGTCGACGACACGGACCTCATACGTCGCTATGGGCTCCTTCGCGGGCGGGTTCATCGCGCGACCCGTCGCCAGATCGAAGCGCGCGCCGTGAACCGGACATCCGATCCAGCCTCTCGACATGCGTCCGCATTCGAGCTTCTCGTGCGCATGCGAGCAGATGTTCGACACGGCGTATAGGCGGTCGTTGCTATTGCACACGAGAACGGACACGCCGTTGACGTCGACCGCTTTCTTGGTTCCCGGCGGCAGCTCCGATGCATTCAACACACGAGCGAACGCGCGCTCCACGGCCTCCTGTGTCAACGCGTGGCGCTCAACGCGGCGCTAGTCGCTCTATATCCGGCCTCTTCGGGTCCATGGCGAGATATTTCTCGACCGCCTTCTCGAAATGGCGGACGCGCACTTCCTGATAATTGCCGAGCGTCAGGCCGTGCTTCGCGCTCGCCTCGAGGCCTTCCTGCTGCAGGAACAAGTTGTCCGTATCCTGATCGAGAATGGCGCCGAAGCCCGGATCCATGCCTGCGGCTTCCTTGAACGATTGATCGTCGCGCAAGCGGATGGGCTCGGCCGGCTCCGGTCGCTTGCCGTCCACCGGCACGGGCCGCATGAACAAGACCTCGTACAGGCACTTGCGGTGATCGCGCGGATCCGGACGGAAGCGGTAGATCATCGGCAGGGAAATCCCCGGAAAGACGAAGAAATTGGGGAAGATCGTATAGGAGAAGCAATCGAGGAGCTCGGAATCCGAGACTGCGCTCAGATCGGAGTTGGTCGCTTTCTCAAACATGCCGCGGAACATGTCCGCCATGACCTGACGCGCCGAGCCGCCTTCACTCAAGGTGGGCTTTGACGAACCGCCGAGTGCACCGCTGTCGCCCAACGTGAACTGATCGAGAATGTCCTGCTCCGTATGCTTGCCATACAAATGCGGACTCAGCACGCCCAAAGTGGAGATGAAGCGATCGACGTGCTCCCCGTAGACGTCGTACTGCGAATTGGCGTCTCCATTGGACACCGCCACCTGAGGGTGCGTCCGGACCACGTGATAGGCCTCCAGGAACGCTTCGATCGCCAGCTTCCAGTTGCAGGGCAAACTCTTTGCGACGTGCAGGTACACGTATCGATCCTCGAGCTTCCAGGCGTCCATATGAGCCTTGAACTCGCGTCCGAGATAATCGGTTAGCGCGGGGGCATCTGGATCCATGTTGATAAACACGAAGCCACCCAGCACTTCTACCTTGGCCCGCGGGAGCGACAGCTTCTTGCGATCGACATGCGGGAAGTCCCACTCGCAGACGACGTTCTTGTTCGTGCCGTCGATGTTCCAGCTCCAGCCATGAAAACTGCACTGGAATTCGCTCGCGCAGCCTTCGCTGCCGGAGGCGCGGAGCTTCGTGCCCCGATGCAGGCAGGCGTTGTAGTACGCGCGAATGTCTTTCGGTCCAACCCGGGTGATGATGAACGAGTAGGGTCCGATGTCGTACACCTGATAGTCGCCGATCTGCGGAATGTTCTCTTCGCGGCAGGCAAATTGCCAGGTGCGGCTCCATAGCTTGTCGAACTCTTCCTTCGCGAAGGCGGGCTCGATGTAGCGATCAGTGGAGATGTCCTCGTCGCCCAGGAACTGATAGGACTCCGAGCGCACCCACTTGGGCGCGGCCACTTTGTCGGCGGCGATGATCTCCTGCGTGCTCGGGGCGCCCGGACAGCGAGCCTCGCCTTTTTGGGCGCCCTTCTGAGTGCCTTTCAGTTCCTTCGCTTCGACTGCCATAGTGTTCTCCGAAAATTCCGGTTGAGCCGCTCAGGCCGCTGCGCGACGCTGCGCGTGACCACTCGCATGCTTGTGGATCTGTCCATCTTTCATGATCAGGGCGAGGCGATCCGCGTTCGTGAGTATGGACACATCCGCGAGCGGATCGCCGTCGACGAGGAGAAGATCCGCCAGGTACCCTTCGCGCACCTCGCCGAGTTTGTCCCCGCTCGCCATCGTCATGAGCGCGCCGCCATTGCGTGTCGCGCAGCGCAAAGCTTCCGCGGGCGAGTACCCATAGTACTCGACGAAGAAACCCACATCGCGCGCATTGCTGCCGTTCTTGCTCCAGGCGAAGCCGTAATCGCCGCCGATGACATGGCGGATGCCGCGCTTGCGCAATTCGGTGTGCGTCTTGCGCGATTCGTCGATGAGCTTCTCGATCCCCATGGCCCGAGCGCCTTCGGGCGTAATCCACGGCGCCGCATCATGCAGCATGGTGTGAAACAAGCTGATGGTCGGCGCCACGAAAATGCGATCCTTCGCCTCCTCGAGCATGTCGAGCGTTTTCTCGTCGGTATATTCGCAGTGATACAGGACATCGACACCGGCGCGTACGCAGTTCTGGATCGAGCCGATCGAGCGCGCATGCGCGTTCACCAGGCGGCCCAGGTTGTGGGCCGTCTCCACGGCCATGCGTATTTCCTCGAATGCCATGGGCGTGGCGTGCGCAGGGATGGCTGGATAGAACGGGTCGCCCGACACATCCAGCTTGATGTTATCGCACCCTTCCCGGCAGCACAGACGCACGGCTTTGCGCATCTCCTCGGGACCGTCGACGACGATCGCAGGGGCTTGGCGCGGGTTGTGCAGCTTGCTCTCATCTCCCAACCCACCGGTCACCGTGATCTCGAGCGATCCGGCCCGGATGCGCGGCCCGGGCAGCCGACCGGCGTCGACTTCGTTGCGCACCGCGACACCCAGCCGAAGTTTCGCCTCGGAGGCTCCATAAGCGCTCGTGAATCCGTGATCGAGCAGGGATTTCGCGACGCGCGCGGTGAGCAAAGTGTGCTCCTCCGGTGGTGGCGTGATCAGATCTTCCGTCGAGGTGACGGCTTCGAACGATAGGTGCGCATGGCCCTCGACCAGGCCCGGCATCAGGAACTTGCCCGCGGCGTCGATCACCTGGCAGCCCGACTGGGACATTTGTCCGGATGCCCGCGATACGGCTCGCACCCGGTTGCCCTCCACGAGCACATCACCGTCAAACGGCGTGCCGCCGCTCGCGTCCCAGATTCGCGCCCCGACGATCATGGTTTTGCTCATAGTCAGCCACCTCCGCGGACGCAAATGCCCACTGTTGCATACGTTACGATCGATCCCGATATCCGGGTATGCTCGGGAATGACCTTGGTTGCATAGCTCCTTGTCCACAGGCGCACACGCCGCGAGCCCCCCTGGGAAGCCTCTGAAATCAGGTGTTTAGCGCCATCCGTCGACCTTGCCTAGAGCTTGTCGGCGGCGTCATGATCCTACAGCCAGCACCCCATTTATAGCAGGAACTCATGATCAGAGGCATTCATCACGTGGCCGTTCACGTTCGCGACCTGGACCGCATGATTAAGTTCTATCGAGATGCGTTCGGGTTCGAGATGGTGGGAGAGGAATTCAGCTGGCGCGACACCCCGATGCTCGATCAACTGCTGGACGTGCCCGGGTCTGCGGCGCGGGGCGCCATGCTGCGCGCGGGCAGCTGCTACATGGAGCTTTTCGAATTCAGCGCCCCGCAGCCGGTCTCGACGCGGCCGCTGCGTCCCTTCGACAAGGGCTACACGCATTTTTGCGTCGACGTCACGGACATCGAACGGGAGTACGAGCGCTTGCGGACCCTGGGGATGACCTTCGGGGCTCCTCACCCGATGGATGCCGGTCACGTGAAGTCCGTGTATGGGCGCGATCCGGAGGGCAATGTGATCGAGATCCAGCAAACTGCCGACCATTGTGCCTTCCGGCTGGACAAACTACCGGACATGCCCTCATAAGGGTGACCAAGTCCGCAACCACGCTCGACGACAAGTACCGCCAATCTGGCGGTCGTGTCTTCATGTCCTCCAACCAGGCGCTCACCCGCTTGCCGCTGGACCAGGCACGTCGCGACCGCGCGGCCGGGCTCAAGACGGCGGGCTACATATCCGGCTACCGCGGCTCGCCGCTCGGTGTCTACGATTCCTCGCTGTGGGCCGCGCAAAAGCTGCTCGATGAGCATGCCATCCGCTTCGTGCCGGGTCTCAACGAAGAGCTCGCGGTCAGCGCGATACGCGGAACCCAGGAGCTCGATTGGTTCGGAAAGTCCGGCTTGGATGGCGTCTTCGGCCTCTGGTACGGCAAGGGCATTGGGGTAGACCGCGCGTGCGAGTCGCTCAAGCTCGGCAATCTCGAAGGCGCCGCAGCCAAAGGCGGCTTTCTCGCGGTCGCGGGCGATGATCACGGCGGCAAATCCTCCGACAGCGCGCATCAGTCCGAACAGACGTTGATCGCCGCATTTCTGCCGGTCCTTTACCCGGCAACCATCGGCGAAATCCTGGAATATGGACTCTTCGGCTGGGCGATGTCGCGGTACAGCGGCTGCTACGTGGCGCTCAAGTGCATCACCGATACGCTGGATCTCACGGCATCGGTGGAGCTTCCCGACATTCACCGTCCCTACACGATCCCGACGGATATCGAGCTGCCTCCCGGGGGCCTCAATTTGCGGCAGAACCAGCCGCCGCTCGTGGAAGAGGATCGCCTGGTCAACTGGCGCCTGCCGGCGGCGACGGCGTTCGCACGTGCCAACGGCATCGATCGCACGCTCATCGATGGCGAGCGCAAGATCTTGTCCATAGTGAGTGCCGGCAAGGCCTATCTCGACACGCGGCAAGCGCTTGCGGACTTAGGGCTCGACGATGCGGCCTGCCGTCGCCTCGGCATCCGGCTCTATAAGCCTGGCCTCATCTGGCCCATGGACAAGGACCGTTTGGTGGATTTCGCCGCCGGCAGTCACGCTCTGCTCGTGATCGAAGAAAAACGGCCCGTGATGGAGGATCAGATCGCTCGGCATCTGTATGCGCTGGATGCGGACCTAAGGCCGGCGCTCGCGGGAAAGCAGGACCTCACGGGAGCTGCTTTGCTGCCGTCGACCGGTGAGCTCACGGTGGGGCACGTGCGCCGAGCGGTGCAGCGCCTCTGCGAGCAGATCGGAATCGCGGATCGGGAGCTCGAGCGCGGTGCCGTCGCCTATCGCGCCCTGGCGACCCGGGCCACGACACTCGGCGCCGCGCGCATCCGTCCGGCGTATTTCTGCTCCGGCTGCCCGCATAACACGAGCACCAACATTCCCGAAGGCTCGCTGGCCCTCGGCGGCATCGGCTGCCACGGGTTGGTCGCGGTGGTCATGGACCGCAATACGCTGCAGTTCATGCCCATGGGACATGAGGGCTCGAACTGGACGTCGGTCGGACCGCTCGTCGACACGCCGCATGTTTTTGCAAACATGGGCGACGGAACTTACTCGCACTCGGGCATCCTCGCCATTCGGGCAGCCGTGGCGTCCAAATCCAACATCACCTACAAGCTGCTCTACAACGATGCCGTCGCGATGACGGGCGGGCAGCCGGTGGAATTGCCGATGACGCTGGTCGACATGGTCCGGCAGCTCTTGTCCGAGGGCGTGAAGCCCGTGCGTCTCGTGTCGGACCACCCCGAGCAATACACTATGGTGCGGTTTCCCTCGACGGTCAGCGTGCATCATCGCGATGAGCTCGAGCGCATTCAGCGTGAGCTGCGCGAGGTGCCCGGCGTATCCGCCATCGTCTACGAGCAGACCTGCGCCGCCGAGAAACGCCGCCGTCGCAAGCGCGGGCTGCTCGCCGACCCAGAGCAGCGCGTCTTCATCAACCCCGATGTGTGCGAAGGCTGCGGCGACTGCTCCGTAGAATCGAACTGCATCAGCGTGCAGCCGCTGGAAACCGAGTTCGGCAGGAAGCGCAAGATCGATCAATCGACCTGTAACAAGGATTACAGCTGTTTGAACGGGTTTTGCCCCTCGTTCGTCACGGTCAGCGGTGCGACTATGCCTGCGCGTGCAGCGGCCGCTACGGGGGACCTCGATCGGATGATCGCAGCACTGCCGGAGCCGCGAATCGCCCCGCTGACCGACAAGGGATACAACATTCTGGTCGGAGGGATCGGTGGAACCGGCGTGCTGACCATCGGCGCTCTGGTCGGCATGGCGGCCCATCTGGACGGCAACGGTTGCACCATCCTCGACATGACCGGCATGGCGCAGAAAGGCGGCTCCGTGACCAGCCACATCCGCATCGGCGCCGATCCGATGTCGATCTACAGCTCGCGCCTCTCCGAGGGGATGACGGACCTCCTCATCGCATGCGACATGATCGTGGGCGCAGGCCCCGCGGTGTTGACAACGACGCATCCGGGCCGCACCGCGGCGATCCTCAACACCGACGTGTCGCCGACCGGTGAATTCCAGTCCCGCATCGATATGGATCTCGGCGATGGCGAGATGCGCACCGCCATCGCCGATGCGCTCGACGGCGGCCCGCTGTTTGCTCTGGCCGCAAGCTCGCTCGCCGTGGAATTGACCGGCGACAGCATCGCCACCAACGTGCTGATGCTGGGCTACGCGGCGCAGCAAGGCTTGCTGCCCGTGTCGCTCGCATCGATCGAGCAGGCCATCCGCCTCAATGCGACTGCCCGTGATTCGAACCTGCGCGCTCTGGCGGTCGGCCGCCTGGCCGCTCATTCACCAGAGACGCTGGCGCGATTGCTGGGACACAAGCCGGATAGCGTTCCGCTTGCGAGTATCGAGGAAGTCCTGGAGAGCAGGACCCGCCTGCTCACCTCCTACCAGGATGCTCGCTACGCGGAGACGTACCGCCAGTTTGTTGAGGACGTGCGCCGGCGGGCGGAGGTGCGTCACGTGCAAGGCGCTCTAGCCTTCGTGCGTCAGGTTGCCCTGACACTCGCCCGCCTCATGGCCTACAAGGACGAGTACGAAGTGGCACGCTTGTACACCGATCCGAAATTCATGCAGCGGCTGCGCGATCAGTTCGACGGAGACTTCAAGCTCACCTTTCACCTGGCACCGCCGCTCTTTCCCGGGCACGATGCCGGCGGTCGACCGAAGAAGCGCCGCTTTGGAATCGGGATGCTGTCTCTCTTCAGACTGCTTGCAGCACTGAAGGGATTGCGCGGCACCGTATTCGATCCGTTCGGCCACACTGCGGAGCGGCGTAGCGAGCGGCGGCTGATACAAGACTATCGAGCACTCATCGATCGCATCGTCGGCGAGCTCGACCCGTCCAACCTGCCTGCCGCCGTCGAGCTCGCCGCCGCCGCTGCACGCATTGCCGGATACGGCCCGGTCAAGGACGCGGCGCTGAAGGTTTACGAGGAACGGCTCCCCTCGCTCCTGCAGGCGTTCGAATCGAAGAAGGCTGAGCCGCGCGCGGCTTGAACCCGCCGTGCGGGCGTGTCACCCGGCTTTCACGGCCTCGCCGAATTCCTCGTACACCGCGCCGATGATGGGCTGGGCCATGGAGTCCGGGAGCGGCATGCGCCCGCTCGCGGCGAGTTCGCCCATCGCCCCAAGCGCCGCGCCGATGTCGTCCGTCTCGATATCGTAAATCGCCATATACCGCGAAGGATCCGCGCTTCCGGGAACGATGTTGGCCTGGAAACGAAAACGCTGCGCCTTCACGAACGATTTGATGCTCACGATCTGCTTGAGGTGCGTGTTCTGGTACCAATCGTTGAAGTCCTCATCCCTGCCCTCGACCGCATTGGTGAACACGACCATCTTGTATTTTTTTGCCATAGTGTCTTCCTCGATTTAAGTTAAGGGGTCACGTTTCCCGATCGTGAATCAAGTCAATCGCGCTGCCTTCGTACAGTGCCTGTCACGCGACCATTGGCCTCTCGATCCGATAATCCTTGGGCGACGCCCCGTATGCGGATTTGAACATCCGGCTGAAGTGCGCGGCGCTCTTGAAGCCCGCCATGCAAGCGATCTTGTGGATAGGGTATTGCCGAAACTCGTTGCAAACCAGCCAGTCGCGCGCCTTGGGCAGGCGCTCGCTCCACAGCAACTCGGAGAAACACGTATCGTTCGCCTTCAACACATAGCAGAGGTAGCGCGGCGAAATACCGCAGTACTGCGCGACCCACTCGCTCGTGAGATCGGGACACGTCACGTATTTTTGGATGCACTCCCGGATATCCGCGAACCGCGTGTCCACCAAGCTGCAGGATCGCGCCGCACCCGTGATCTTGTCGCCGACACCATCCGACATTGACTCGAGGAATGCCTCGGCCAGCGGATCGGCAGCACGCCGGCTCAATCGGTCGCCCTCGAAACACAGCAGCTCGAGCAAGCTCGTCACCACCGGCCGATGGCCCGTATCGACTTCGAAGGAGGTGGTCAAATTCTTGGCCCAGGGCATGCGCGACAGGACCAGGTGCTCCGGCACCACGGCCAAGGCAGACTCGAAGCTGCCGCCCTCGGGTACGGAGCATCGAGTGTAAAACGGCTCATCCGCATTGATGACTGCGCAGCGGCCCGGCGGGACTGTGTACGAGCCGGCGGCGCTGACCACCTGAATTTCCCCTTGGAGAACGAAGTAGAGCAGCCGGACGGCCGCCGTGCGCGCGCGGATATGATGCCAGGAGCGCCGGAAGGAAATATCGGTTCCGTTGAGCGAGTGCATGAAAGTGATGGGCCCGCTGAGCCCTGTGCGATGGACCGATCGCACTTCGCGACGCGGCGCGACGTCCAGGTCACCGTCGGTGAACTCGTCATGCACCATGACCGCAAGACCGCGCCGCAGCTCGGCCACGTCGCGGCCTGAATACGCGTACAACGTCTGCATTACTCCCCCCTACCTTAACCTCGCCTGTTAGATAGTGACACTACATGGGTGGGACGGCAAACTACCGCCCGCGTTGCGGGGCGGCGGCGTTATGTTACGGAATGCCCAAGAGGACCTATCTTTCGAACGACGATCTCGAAGCACTATCATGAACCCATGAAGTCCGAACCGTTCGACATCGCCGTGCCCGATGCGGAACTCGAGGACCTGCGCTTGCGCCTCGCGCGCACCCGTTGGGCCGACGATTTGGGTAATGCGGACTGGCGATACGGTGTCGAACGCGGCTGGCTCGAGGACATGGTCCGGTACTGGCGCGAGCAGTACGACTGGCGCGCCGCCGAACGAAAGATCAATCAGCTCCGAAACTTCAGGGTCACCCTTGATGGAGTCCCGCTGCACTACGTCCACGCGCGGGGCAAGGGCGAGAATCCCATGCCGCTGCTGCTGCTCCATGGCTGGCCCTGGACGTTCATGGACTTCCACGCGCTGATTGGGCCGCTGTCGGATCCCGCCGCGCACGGCGGCGATCCGGCCGACTCGTTTGACCTCATCATTCCCTCGTTGCCGGGTTTCGGCTTCTCGATGCCGCTCACCCGCACCGGACTCGACGTCCCGCAGAGCGCCGAGCTGTTCACCAAGTTGATGACGGACGTGCTCGGTTATTCCCGCTTCGCTGTCGGGGGTGGGGACTGGGGTGCGGTGCTCTGCGGGCAGATCGCCCACGCCCATCCGCAGAACGTCATCGGTCTCCTCACCACGATCCCGCTGTTCCCAGGCCTCGATCTGATGGCGATCACGCCGCAAGATCATGACGCGCTCGAGAATTGGATGATCGAGCGCAGGGCGGCTACCGCAACCTTGAGCGCGAGTCACGTAGCGGTCCAGGGCAACGATCCCCAGACCCTAGCCTATGCGCTGGTGGACTCGCCCGTAGGAACAGCAGCGTGGCTATGGGAGCGGCGTCGCGCGTGGAGTGACTGCGATGGGGACCTGCTCGCCGTCCACGATCGGGATTTCCTGTGTACGCTCGCATCGATTTACTATCTGACGCGCTCGATCGGGACGTCGATGCGCATTTATTGGGAGCACTTTCGCTCAGGGATGCCCATCAAGCCGCTGCATGGCCGCACGCCGGTGGTCGAGGTTCCGTGCGGTTTCGCGGTGCACCCGAAGGACGTGATGCTGGTGCCGCATTCGATCGCCGCGAGAATGACCAACCTGCAGCGCTGGACCGTGATGCCGCGGGGCGGCCATTTCGGCATCTCCGAACAACCCGCCGGCATGCTCAACGAATTCCGCGCATTCTTCCGCAAGCTACGGGCGCGGGCGCCCGGCACGGGCTGAGTATTGAAACGACAGCCGGGACGGTGGCACGTTTGATGATCTGGTTGCTGATCGTTATTTTGACTGCGGTTGGACTGACGCTGCTCGCCGGCGGCGCGATTCTGATCGCCGCAGGCGGAAGCCCCTACTACATAGCCTCAGGAGTCGCGGTGCTGGCCGCGGCGGTCGCGCTCTTCAGACGAAACGGCGCTGCCGTCATCATCTATGCCGCCTTCTTGATCGCGACGCTTGTTTGGAGTCTGTGGGAGGTCGGTCTCGACGGCTGGGCGCTCGCTCCGCGCCTCCTCGGCCCGGCCCTCGTGGGGCTCCTTTTTCTCACGCCGCCCATCCGCAAGCTGTCAGGAGCGGCCGGGGCGTGGTGCATGGCCGGCCCCGTACTCGCGAGCGCGTTCATCCTCTGTCTGTCCGCGGCTCTCGCTGTCTATCCCGATTATGGATTGCATCCAATAGCTCCGGTCGCCTCCTCACCGGCGGGGCCCACGGAGTGGCGCCATTGGGGGAATACGGCCGGCGGAACACGCTATGTGCCTATCAGCCAGATCAACACGGGCAACGTCGACCGTCTGGAGCTTGCCTGGCAGTACGACTCGCATCGGCCGCCGCAAACTATCCCGAGTTTCGAAGCCACACCGCTGGCCGTCGACGGGCGTCTCTACGTCTGTCTGCAACCCGGCATCGTAGCCGCGATCGATCAGGACACGGGGAACGAGATCTGGCGTTACACGAACCCGGATTTTGAAAAGCTCGACTTCACCATGCTCTTCGGCGGCAAGTGTCGTGGGGTTTCCTATTTTGAAGCACTGCTCCCGGTCGCGGATTGTCAGAAGCGCATCCTGTTCTCGACCGGCGACGGCTATCTGATGGCCGTCGATGCGGCCACCGGACGACGGTGCCGCTCCTTCGGCACAGACGGCGCGGTCGATATGCGGATCGGCATGGGACCCCTGCCGCCCCCGACCCGCGCGATTCTCGCCATGCCATCGTCGCCGCCGGCCATCGTCAATGGCGTGGCGGTCATCGGGCAATCCGTGAGCGATCTCGGATCGCTCGACGCCCCTTCCGGCGTCATTCGCGGCTATGACGCCGAGACGGGCGCGCTGCGTTGGGCCTGGGATGCGGCAAGGCCCGAGCAGACACTCTTGAAGCCGGGCGAGCTCTACACGCGCGACACGCCTAACGCCTGGGGCGTGCTGAGCGGAGATGAAAAACTGGGCCTCGTCTTCGTGCCGACCGGCAACAGCCTGCCCGATTACTTCGGCGGCATGCGCTGGAAATTTGCGGAGCCCGTCTCCTCGTCGATCGTGGCCATCGATGTCGAGACGGGAAAGGTGCGCTGGTCCTTTCAGACCGTGCACCACGACTTGTGGGACTACGATGTCGGCGCGCAGCCGGTCGCGGTGGATCTTCCGGGTGCCAATGGCGTGACGCCGGCGCTGCTCGCGCCGACGAAGCTCGGACAGATCTTCGTGCTCGACCGGCGGACCGGGCAGCCGATCGATCCCGTGGTCGAGAGGCCGGTGCCCCAAGGCGCCGTTCCCGGAGAGTGGACCTCGCCGACCCAACCCTTCACGACGGGCTTTCCCTCTTTTGCCGGCCCGACGCTGCGCGAACAGGACATGTGGGGCCTGACGCCGCTCGATGAGCTCTGGTGCCGCATTCGCTTCAGGCAAGCGCGCTACGAGGGACCATTCACCCCTACCGCAACCCGCGACACGATCTTTTATCCGGGCACCGCCGGAGGCATCGACTGGGGGAGTGTTTCCGTGGATACGCAGCGGGGACTCGTGGCCGTCAACACGTTGCGTTTCGCCAATTTCGGCCGCCTCGTTCCACGCAAAGATGCCCCCGCCATCGGCGGCGGCGGCGGCGGCTCGGTGATTTTCCAGATGGCCGGGACGCCCTACGTCTTCGCACAGACGCTGTTCATGTCCCCACTGCACGTGCCCTGCCAGCCACCTCCGTATGGAACGATCAATCTCTTGGACCTCCGAACCCGCAAACTCCTTTGGAGCAAAGCCTTAGGGACGGCCGCGGAGTCGGGTCCGTTCGGCCTACCCAGCCGGCTGCCGATTCGCATGGGCGTGCCGAACATGGGCGGCTCGGTCGTGACAGCCGGCGGACTGGTGTTCATCGCCGCCGCTCAGGATCGCATGCTTCGCGCCTACGATATCGACACCGGACGAGAGCTCTGGCATGCGCAACTGCCGGCCGTCGCGGCCGCGACGCCCATGACCTATGTCTCGCCGACGACCGGCCGTCAGTATGTCGTCATCGCCGCCGGCGGTCATTACGGCATTCCAGGGCCAGCGGGCGGATCCGTGCTCGCCTTCGCCCTTCCCCGCAGGCCCTAAAGGCGCCAGCTAAAAAGTCGGACCGACGGTGACCTTCATTCCGTCGAGTTCGGCACGCAGTTTGATCTGGCAGGATAAACGGCTGTTGCTCGCCCTGGAATCGACCATATCCAGTAACGCATCCTCGATATCGTCGGGAGCGCCCACCGCCGTGAGCCATTCGGGATCGACATACACATGGCAGGTTGCGCAAGCGCAGGTTCCACCACAATCACCCAGTATTCCGGCGACGCCGCTGGCGCGCGCCACTTCCATCAAAGATCGTCCCGGCTCGATATTTTCGAGCATCCGGACGACGCCATCAGTCTGAATGCAGGTCACCTTGATCGCGCTCATGCACCCAGGCTCATTGCAGCGACACACGCCGCGCGGCGGCGCGCTCGAGATGCCGATGCGCGTTGTCCATCCGACTCCTCGATCGATATTCGCTCGGGCTCATGTTGAATGCGGCCTTAAATTTTCGGCTGAAGTGCGCCAGGCTCTTGAAGCCCATTCCATAGGCGACCTTGCTGATGGAGAGGTCGTTGGACGTCGCAGAGGAAAGCAGACGGCCCGCAATCTTGAGCCGCTCCGCCCACACAAGCGTCGAAAAGGAGGAGCCGTGGGACTTGAGTAGGATCGACACATAACGCGGCGATATTGCGCACCCTTTAGCTACCGTGGCAATGCTCAATTTGGGATCGGAAAGGTGCAGCTCGATATATCTTAGAACATCGTGGAGCCGCTTGTTCGAGAGGGACTGGTGTGCGGCCGACACCGGGACCGTTCCGATCGCCTGGCTGACCACCGATAGAGCAGTCTCCACGAGCAGTTGCGCCGCGTTCGCGGAGAGCTCGCCCTTCTCCTCGAAGATGTCCATGAGAATGTGCTGCGCTACGGTGAATTGGCACCCTGTGGCGGGAACGCAGAATCCCGTGGTCAATCCGTGAGGGACATAGCTCGTGATGAGATGGGTCGGAACCACGACATGCAGCACCTCATGCATCGAATCCTGACCCACCTGACATTCGATGAAGAACGGCGTCGTCGATTTGGTGACCAGAAAATCTCCGACCGCGGCCGTCGTGTAACCGCGTTGGTGGGAAACGCTGAGCGTTCCACGCTTGATGAACCAAAGTACGGTTACATCCGTCGAATCTTCCCGGATGTGCGACCAGGAGCGCCTGAAGTGGAGGCGAGTGTTGGAGCTCAGGCGGATGATGGAGCAGCCTCCGGCGGCTTTCTTTTCGGCGCGCACCTCGATGGCCGAGCCGGCCTCGATCGAAAAATCGCCTCGATAATATTCCTGATTCCCGTTGCCTCGAAACGAGGTTTGGCAATTGAGATAATTGCGCTGGTCGAAGGCAAAGAGCGTTTCCGTCATTTATCACCTCACCGTTGGTCGACCACCGTGCCAGCCTCTACCGTCCATGGGCACGTGTCTTCGATGGCACGGTACGGTGCGGCGCGCGCGCCGTCCACGCATTTGACGCCGACTTATCCACATTTCGCGCACGCTGCGCGTGTCTATTGCCGACTCGTGCCCGCCCCGCGGTGAACGAGCCCAAGGGCCGCAAACGAGGGGTCGGCGCCCGATCGCTGACCATCCCGAAGCCCCGCCTTGGCGGTCCAGTCAGCTTCTATGGGTAGACTGATCCCCCAATCGCGCACGACCACACGATGCTTGATGAGCCAGCGGCCGTCTTCCCGCCGCAGTTTGTCGACGAAGCGGCCACCCAGCTGGTTGCACATCTCGGCGCCGTCCTCGCGCTTGCTGCGCGAGACCGCAAAGAAATAAGTCTCTGCGCCGGCCTCATCGCCGTCCACGTGGATCAAAGACTGCCCGAGCATGTGGAACAGGCTGTCGGTCGTCGCCAGGATCCGCTCCATCATGAGCTTGGCAAATTGCTTGCCCGGCGCCTTGAAATTCCCGTGATCGTCGAAACTGTCCTGCAGATATACGCTCGCCATCCGGTCCTCATCGCCACGGTCACAGCCGTGACAGTATTCCTTGAGCGTTTGCGCGATCTCATGATGATCAAGCAGCTGTTGCAGCCTTTTATCCATCTATTCGCTCCTTTGGGAATGCTTTTAATTCAGCCTATAGAGCGCGAGCGCGGTCTCGCCGAGAATCTTTCTTGCATCGGCTTCGGAGACGGAGTCCGTGATTTCGGTCAAGGCATCCGCGGTATAGCCGAACGTCCCTTCGCTGTGCGGGTAATCCTGTGCCCACATCACGCGATCGGCGCCGATATTCTCGATCAGCTTGAGCCCGATCGGATCGGTCTGGAAAGTCGCATAGCAGTGGTTATGCCAGTAGTGGCTAGGACGGTACTTCAGCGGCCAATCAAAGAGCTCGCGATGAGCGCCGTACGTGAGCTCCGCGTCCTGCAACGCTCCCGCCACCCAGTTGATGCCGCCTTCGGCAAAAACGATCCTGAGCATGGGGTGGCGGTCGAGAATGCCGCCGAAGATCAGGTTGCCGAGCACGCGCCGGAATGGCGCCGCCTGGACGATGAAAAAAGTGCCGAAACCACCCCGCCCGCCTTGCGCGGGCACTTCCCCGATATGAAAGCTCACGGGAAGCCCCGCTTCCTCCGCCGCTGCCCAGAGGCGGTCCATCTCGGTGCTGGCGTAATCGATGAGTTTGCCGTCGACGTCTTTGCCCGGACTGAAGGGCAACATGAAGCTCTTGAGCTTAAGGTCGACGATTTGCCGAATCGCCGACTCGGCTTTTTTGGGGTCCCACCAGTTATTGCAGATACCGACGCCGTAGAACCGCCCCGGGTTCTGTGCGCCCAGATCGGCGATATATTCGTTGTAGGTGCCGTATGTGAGCTGCTGCAGCTCCTGGTCCGGGTGGCGAATGAACGCCAGCAGGCTTTGTGGATAGACGATTTCCTTCGCGATCCCCTCCGCGTCGAGATGCCGATTCCGAATGTCGAAATCGAAGCCGTCATTCAGAACCGATCGGCTAAGTGCCGTATCGATATTGGTGCCGGTCGGGTAGGCCTCCATCGTTTCTTTGAAGCCGACGCGCCAGTACTTATCGAACCAAACACGAGGCGCGGCATCGCGCAATCGCGCGGGAAACTTTTGGTAAAAGACGTCCTCGGTGAGCTCTATGTGGTTATCGGCAGAGACGAGGGTCAATCCCTTCGGCAACTTCACGTCGCGCAGCGGCTGCGGTTCGCGGTCCACGATCATTCCGGCGTCGGCGGCAGCGCGGCTTTCGAATCTCTTGCGTTCCTCGAGCATACGAATCGCTCCTCTCAAGTGGCGCGGCCACCCATCTTCGCGCGATAAGGCTTGATGTCCCACTGTGCAGGGTCGAAGGCGCCATGGGCAATGAGGGTCGCAGCGCTGCCCGCTACGACTTCATTCCAGCGCGCTTGGACCGCCTCCGGGGTCAAGTTGCGGTCGGTGAACCCCCGGGTCCCGGCCAAATAAATGCGGCGCACCTCCCCGCCGACGGCCTCGATACATTCCCCCGTCACCGGGCATTCCTCGTGAGCGAGAAACGCGACAACGGGTGACACCAGCTCGGCCGGCAAGTTCTCTTTCGCATGCCGGTACATGGGCGATGTCGGCGCCTGTTGGGCTGCCACCATACGAGTGAAGGCACCCGGGTTGACTGCATTGACCTTGATGCCGAGGCTCGCCCCCTCGGCCGCGATCGAGCGCGTCAGCGACAAGAGTCCCCCCTTGCTCGTCCCATAAGCGACCAGCCAGGTGCAGCCCGCGAGGGCGCCCGAGGTGATGTTTACGATGCGTCCATAGCCCTTCGAACGCATGTGGGGCCATGCGGCCCGGCAGGTCCAGATCGGTCCCATGAGATTGATGTCGATGTGTCGGCGAAAGTCCTTCGAGGACATTTCATCAAAGGGCGCCGCGATGGAGATGCCGGCATTGTTGATGAGAATGTCGACGCGGCCGAATGCATCGAGGGCCGTTTGCACGATCGCGGAGGCGCCGTCTTCGGTCGCCACCGAATGCACGTCTGCAACGGCATTTCCGCCGAGGGCGCGAATCTCTTCCGCGACCGCCGCGGCCGAGGCGCTGCCGGAATATCCCGGCGTCTCCGGGTCGCGCCCGATGTCATTCACGACTACATTGGCTCCGCGCGCCGCCAAGAGGAGCGCATGTGCGCGGCCAAGGCTCGGATCGCCGCCCGCCCCCGTCACGATGGCGGTTCGACCGTCGAAGCGCAATGTACTGGGCTCCCCCTTCGCGAGCTCCATGCCGTTCTCCTCCGATCTTGGATCAACGCTGCATCGACGTGTCGCGGATTCGCCTGCGTTCGGCGGCGCTGAGGTGACTCCTAACCTATCAGCCGAGTGGGCTCTCGGCTCAACATCTTACGCCTGTTTATCTGCATGCCCCGCCCGCGCTATGGGGGCGGTTCTGCGGCGTGGCGTAGGTCAGCGCGCGGTCCAGGCCCCGTCCACCGCAATCGCCTGGCCGGTGAGGAAGCCGGAGTGCTCGTTGCAGAGCCACATGACGGCAGCAGCGATCTCGACCGGCTGACCGAAGCGACCGATCGGACTCTCCTCCGCAAGCTTCGCGGCAATCTCCGGCGTCAATCCCTTACGGGACATGGGAGTGTCGATCAAGCCCGGGCAAACGGCATTCACGCGGATTCCCTGCCTCGCATATTCGAGCGCGGCCGCCTTGGTCAGACCGACCACACCGTGCTTGGCGGCGACGTAGGCGGGCAAATCGGGCGCGCCCACGAGGCCCGCGACGGAGGCACAATTCACGATGGAACCGCCGCCGGCTTTCAGCATCTCTCGAATCTCATAGCGCATGCATGACCAGAGGCCCGTGAGATCGGTGGCAATCACGAGATTCCAGTTCTCCATGCTGCAGTCCGCGGTGGGCTTGGCCTCGCCGTCGATGCCCGCCGCATTGAAGGCCGCATCCAGCCGACCATAGGCGCCGACCGCGCGCTTAACGGCCTCCCTCACGGCGTCATCATCGGTTACGTCGCAATGAATGAAGAGGCATTCGCCGGATTTACGAAGTTGCCTCTCCACGGCGCGACCGCCCTCGGTATCGCGATCCACCAGCGCCGTGGCGTACCCGCGCGCGACGAACGCCTCCGCCGTGGCGCGGCCGATGCCGGAGGTTGCGCCGGTCACGAGCGCCACTTTGCGTTGATCTACGCTTGTCATGGAGGGGCGGACATTAACTTAAAGTGCGCCTGCGCCTGCGATCCTCTGTCGATCGGAAAGCTTGCGGCGTCATGCCCGTGGAGCGCTTGAAGGCGCGCCCGAAGCTTGTCTGCTCGGAGTATCCCAGCTGAAGCGCGATTTCATCGAGCGTGGAATCGCCGTGCACCAGCGCATGCTTGGCCAGCTTGATCCGCTCGCTTTGAACGATGTTCGAAAACTTGACGTCCATCCTCGTGAGTCGTTTCTGCAAGGTGCGCGACGAGGTGCCGAGTTTCGCGGCGCAGCCGTTCACCGAGCAGTTCCCCGTGGCGAGCGCGCGGCGCACGTAGCTTTCGACTTGTTCGACGAAGCTAGATCTGGATGCGGAGCGCAATTGGGCCAGGTAGCCGCCCAGCAGGCTGAACAGCACTTTGTTGGACGTCGCGATCGGCTGGTCCAGCATCTCCACCGGGAACGCGATCGCGTGCGCTTCCGCGTTTCCGGTCACCTTGCAGCCCAGCCGGTCTTGTATCGACTGAACGTTGGATCGGGCAATGTCGAAAGTGAGAGTCGCATAGCGTGGGCGGAAATGCGGTCCCGCGAGCATCTGCAAAGTTCTCGCGAACAGAAAAAGGCCCTGGTAGTTGACCTGCTCGCTGTCGCCCAATCCGGTGTCCGTCCGCCAGCGCAGTTCCGCGACCTCTCGCCCCGTCACCATTTCCACCTCGCACTCCGGCGAGGCCGAGACCGGTACATAATCGACCAGACTTTGAACGGCGAGGCGCAGGCTCGGCGCCGCCCGGGCGAGCGTTGCCGCACAGCCGAAAGCGTCAGGCCCCTGCCATTCCGCAAGCCGCATCCCAAACAAAGGATCGTGCAGGAGGCCGCTGCACGACTCCAGGAGGTTGACGGCGCTTGCGCATTTGATGTGCTGATCCGGGTCTTCGAAAGTCCGCGAATCAATTTCATGGTGCTCGAGCACCTTCTGCGGGTCGCAGCCACGGCTGCGCACCAGATCCACCAGCCCGCGAAGGTACCCTGTCTGAATGGTGCCGTGCGAGGGAAGGCCGTCGAAAGCTCCGTCCACGCTGAGCACGAAGGTATTCTCGACCCGCCCGACTGGCTCGGCTCTCACGATTTCTCCTTCCCTTGCCGCCACCCCAGGAAGGAGAACTTCACTCCGCCATGCGCGACAGGGCTCTCGATGTATACCCGAAAGTCTTGATTATTCGGTAGCTTAAGTCTATCGCGCGGACAGCGCAAGGCGGCGCGGAGGCCGCCGGACAGCGCCACGCCGCAGCGTTCCCCGCCGCTGCGGCGCAAATTATGGAAGTGGCGGCGTAAAGTGTAGAGACCGCTCCATTTGGCGACGGGTACATTGCGACGATGGGCGCAATTGAGTCACAGACCGATTTATCGAAGTGTCCGGTGACCGGCGAGACCTTGGAGCTCAAGGGCGGCGAATCGCGGCTGGATCCGCTGATCCGCAATAATCCATTCCCCTTCTACCGCGCGCTCCGCAAGCAGGAGCCGGTCTATTACGACCCCAAGTTGGACACCTATCTCGTGACCCGTTATGAGGATGCCCAGACGGTGCTGCGCGATCCCATCACCTTCTCGCTCGAGCACGGTTATCAGGATCGATATGCGAACGGCTTCGTCGATGAGCTCGCCGAAATCATGAATCGTGACGGCGGCGGATTCATACGCGACATCATCGCGACCGATCCGCCGGCCCATACTCGACTGCGCAGACTGACCGAGAAGGCCTTCACCGCTCACCGGGTCAAGAGCCTCGAACCGAGGATCCGGCAGATCGTCGTCGATCTCATCGAGCCGCTGGCAGAGAGAGGGCATGGCGATGGAATGAAGGACATCGCCGCCCCGCTCACGGCCCGCATCATCTGCGAGCAGCTGGGTTTCGATTTTGACGAAATCGGCACCGAAAAGATCGCTCGCTGGACCACGGCGCTTCTTGCGCAGATCGGGCGAATGCAGACGCGCGAGCAGATGATCGAAAACGCGAAGCAAATGTGCGAATTGCAGAACTACATCATTCCGCACATTCGCGCGCGCGAGGCCGAGCCTCGTGAGGACTTGATGTCCGACCTGGTGCATGCGCGCCTTGCGGATGATCGCAATCCGACGCTCTCCTTCGAGGAAAAGGTCTCCTGCATCCGCGCATTTCTGATCGCGGGAAACGATACGACGGCCGCGGCGCTGGCCAACCTCATGATGATTCTCGCGACCCAGCCCGCCTTGGCCCGGCAGCTGTACGAGTCCGCGGACGACGATCGGATGCTGTCACGCTTTGTAGAGGAGGTCCTGCGGCTCGAACCGCCGTCCCACGGACTTTACCGGACTACCATGAGAGAAGTGCAGCTGGGCAGCACAGTCCTGCCCGCCTACGCTCAGGTCTGCATCCTGTTCGCCTCGGCCAACGACGACGAAACTCAGTTCTCGAGCCCGCGATCACTGGACGTACGCCGTCCGAACATCAGCAAGCACCTCACTTTCGGCGCCGGTATTCACCTTTGTATCGGAGCGGCGCTCGCTCGGATGGAGATCAAGGTGGCGGCTCGGGAGATCATCAAGCGCCTCGACAATATCCGGCTTGCCATACCGGCGGCGGAGCTCACTTATCTGCCGACGCTCGCCACTCAAACGCTCGAACGCCTGCCTCTCACCTTTTCGCGGCGCGTTTGATTTCCCCACAGGGTATCGATGACAGTCGATCACAACGCGCGCCGACAGAGGATCGCCGAAGTGACCGCCGAGGTCATTTCGCGCGAGGGCCTCGAAGCAGCCACCATCCGGCGCATTTCTGCCGAGCTAGCTGGACCCACCAAGATCATCACGTATTACTTCTCGGATAAACAGGAGCTGCTTCGTTTTACCTGGGAGTATATGGCGCAGCTGTATTTCGAGAAGGTGTCTGCATGCGGGCGCACCAATATCGTCGACAGCCTCCTCGCCATGGCGGCGGCAGACGAAAAGAGCATTTTGCGCTGGCGCGTGTACGTCGCGTTCTGGGACCGCGCCACTCGAGATCCCGCATTCGCCCAAATCCAGCGCAGTCACATGGACATGACGCTGAAACTCCTCGGCAACATCGTTCGCGCGCTCGACTCGACGCGTACTGACGTGGAGCGCATCAGCTTGCTGCTGAACGCCCTGGTTCAAGGGATTTCGTTGCAGTCCCTCGTGGATCCCGAGCGCTGGCCCGCCGGGCGAGTCCGCTCCGCCTTGACCGAGCAGGTTGCGCTGCTGCTCGGCAGGCGTCCCGCCGATTCATAGTTGGACGGATCACATGCCGGGGTGGGCCGCGCTGGGGGCGGGGTCGGCATGCGCGTCTACCGCCTCGCGCGTCTTCAAGCGGATGTAGGCCCGGATCTGCCTCAATTGGGCGGCGTCCAGCTGATCGAAACGCGGCATCCCTTTCTCAAGCAGCGCGCCGTCGTGCACCACGCTCCAGAAGCTTGTGGGGTCCATCGCGACCGACGACTCCCGAAGATCCGGTGCCGGCGCCCCCCCTGAGATCGCGTTCAGCCCATGGCAGCCGCCGCAGTTCACCGCGAAGAGGAGCTGTCCGGGGCCGGCGTCGGCTGGATCGATCGCGGCGGACAAATCCTTGGCGGGACGCAGCGTAAAGTCGGGTGGCGCCGTTGGCGGCAGCGTCGCATTGCCGCTCAGCCGGAAGGTCAGCAGGCGCCGCGGCTGGGCGCCGTATTTCCACCCCGCATTCATCAGATCTCCGGCGCTGTTCGATCCTCCATAGCCCACCAGCACCGTCAGATATTGAATACCGGCCACGGCATAGGTGATCGGTGCGGAAATGATGCCGAGCCCTGCGTTGAATCGCCAAAGGACTTTGCCGGTGAACGCGTCATACGCAGTGAAATAACCGTCGGCCGCTCCCTGGAAAACGAGGTTGCCGCCGGTCGCAAGCGTGCCGCCGTTCCAGAAATAGGTGTGTTGAACCTTCCAGCGCACCTGTTGCCGCACCGGATCGTAGGCGAGGAGCGCTCCCTTGCCGTCTTGCGAGTCCTTCTCGACGATCGACATGCTGATGCCGACCATCGAGACGTCCTTGCCGCTTCCCGGGTTCTTCGCGTAGCGCATGCCGAGCTGCAAGTACGGAATATAAACGAGGCCCGTCTTCGGGCTGAAGGACATCGACTGCCAGTTGTGGGCTCCCAGCGGCGAGGGCCAAATCGTAATAGGACCATGCTGATAGCGGATGCCCGCTTCCTCGACGGGACGGCCGCTCGCCACATCGATGTGGTCGGCCCAGGTCGCTTTGCCGATCTTACCGGCCGAGATCAGTTTTCCAGTCACCCGGTCGATGACATAGAGGAAACCGTTCTTCGGCGCCTGTATCAACACCTGGCGGCGCTGCCCGTCGATGACCGGCGACGCGAGGCTCATCTGCGCGGTGGAATCGAAGTCCCAGGAGTCGCGCGGATTGAGCTGGTAGTGCCAGACATACTTCCCGGTGTCGGCGTCGAGCGCCACGATCGAGGCGGTGTACAGGTTGTCACCGCCGCCCGGACTGCGCCGTTCGGGATCATAAGGCGCCGCATTTCCGGTGCCGATGTAGATTCGGTTCAGTTCCTCATCGAAGGTGATGCTGTCCCACGGGCCTCCGCCGGTCCCGGTCTTCCAGTACGACCCGCTCCACGTAGCGGCAGCCTTTTCCATCGCGGCATCACCACGATTTTCCTGCGGAGAACCCGGCACGGTGTAGAACCGCCACGCCTTGAGTCCGGTTGCCGCATCGTAGGCGGTCACATACCCACGCGCCCCGAAGTCCCCTCCGCCATTGCCGATGACGACTTTGCCATTGAAAGCGCGCGGTGCACCCGTGATGGTTTGAAACGATCCCGGCGCGGTCGTCTCCGTGCTCCAGAGTGAGGCGCCCGTCTTGCTGTCGAGCGCGATCAGCCGGCCATCGACCGTGCCGACAAAAACGCGACCGTGTTCGTAAGCCACGCCTCGATTGCACGGCAGCGCATAGTGCATCTTCTGCGGTCCATGCCTCCAAACTTCCGGATCGTACGTCCACAACAACCTTCCGGTCGCCGCCTCGACCGCATACACCTTGGCTTGAGTTCCCGTGAAGTAGAGGACGCCATCGACCTCGAGCGGCGTCGCCTCGAGCATCTGCTCGCCGGGAAGCTCGAGATGCCAGGCGAGGCCCAGGCGTGCGACGTTCGCCTTGTTGATCTGATCGAGAGGACTGTAGTCGGTCTCGTCCGAGCTCCCTCCGTGGCTGCCCCAGTTCTCGAGGCCGCCCGCGACGGCGCGTGCTCCCAGCGCAATGCCCGACATGCCTGCCGCGGACAGCATGCTGATGGCGCAGATCCAGAAACACTGCTTCACGATCGTCTCCTGGTTTTTCTAATGTGCGTGACGCTAGGGCGCGGAACCAAGAATTGCAAGAATATCCTCTTTTGAAATCCAGGTTTCCAAGCGGCTCGGAGAAACACGCGTTTCACTCATACGCCCGAGCAAATAACCGCGCAACGATCGTGCCCTTGGAGATAGAGTACAGAGCGGCGACAGCCACTCCATTTAACGATGTACGAGGAGTCCGACATGCGGCCAATCACGGAACTATCTCTACCCTATCTGGCCATTGGGGATCCCGAGTTCGCCAAGGATCCGATTTCCCGGGTCAACGCCGCGCGCGGTCAGCACCCCTGGCTCGCGAAGACGGATTACGGCTATGTCGTCACGGAGTATGCGGCGATCAAAGACCTCCTCGGGATGGACGCGCAGATGCGTCCTCCGCACGAGATCATCATCGATGCCATGAACGCGAGGGGCTCACGCTGGGAACGCTTCCAGATGGAGTCGCTCCTTGCGATTCACAACGCGGATCACAAGCGTATCCGCGACGTCGTTGCGCCCATGTTCACTCCGCGTGCCGCGAACCAGCACCGAGCACTGATGCGGCAGGTGATCTCGCGCCTGCTCGACGAATGGAGCCCGAAAGGTCGCTTCGACTTCGAGGAGTTCGCGTCCTACTTCCCCATCACGGTGATGTGCAGCCTGCTCGGCGCATCGCCCGCCATCGTCCCGGGGCTGCGCTCCTCCCTCGAGGCGCTTGGATTGAGCTTCAACATGATACCGGGCTTCCTGCCGCAGCTCGAGAAAGCGTGCGAGGTACTGGAGGACGAGCTGGCACGGCTCATCGCCGACCGGCGGGCGGGGCGTCGCCTGAACGCCGAGACGGATCTTCTAGACCCCCTGCTCGAGGCGAGGGACTCCGGCGGTATCAGCGAAGGTGAGTTGAAGAGCCTGCTCATCTTCCTCTTCGTGGCCGGTTACGACACGTCGAAGAACGTCCTCACCTTCATCATGCACGAGATGCTGACCCGCCCCGAGATTTACCAGCGGTGCGCAGCACACCCGGCGTATTGCCACAAGGTCGTCGAAGAGAGCCTGCGCTTCCGCAGCCCGGGGACCAGCGCACGGCTGACCGATGTCGACCTCGTGTACCGCGACGTGATGATTCCGAAGGACACCATGCTGTTCCTGCCCAATGGCATTGCCGGACGCGATCCTGCCGCGGTTCCCGATCCGGATAAGTTCGACCCCGACCGACAGCACGTCAATCGGCACATCGGCTTCGGCCGCGGGATGCATCTCTGTCTGGGCCAATTCATCGCCCGCGCGCAGATCGAGGAAGGTTTGCATCAGATCGCTCAGCGCCTCAAGGACCCCAAGCTGGCAGGTACGTTCGGATATCGGCCGTTTCCTGGGGTGTGGGGCTTGAAGGGCCTGCCGATCGAGTTCACGCCCGCGCCGCGGAGCGCCGCGTATGCTGCGACTCTCGTAGAGGACGGGAGCGTCGCCTGATATGGCCAAGATCACGTACATCGAGTTCAACGGCACCAAGCACGTCATAGACGTGCAGCCTGGAATGACGGTCATGGAGGGCGCGGTGAAGAACAATGTGCCGGGCATCGACGCCGAGTGCGGCGGAGCCTGCGCCTGCGCGACTTGCCACGTGTATGTGGACCCGAGCTGGACGGCAAAGACGGGACAGCACGGTGAACTCGAGGCATCGATGCTCGACATTGCCTGCAATTTGCAACCGAACAGCCGGCTGTCTTGCCAGATCCGAGTCACCGAAGAGCTCGAAGGACTCGTCGTGAACATGCCGGAAAGCCAGCACTCGTAGGCGGGCACTCTCATGATCGACCTGATCAGGGAGTGGCTCGACGTGGTCTCTTCGGGACCGGCGGAAGCCTGGTCCAATTACGCTACCCTGGATGTCGTGATCCGCTTGCCCTTTGCGCCGCCCGGTGTGGCGAAAGAACTTCGCGGCATGGCAGAAGCCATTGCGGCGCTCAGCGCTGTTTGGAAGGCAAAGCAGAGCTTCGCCTGGCACGATGTGGTGATCAGGGGGACCGATGATCCGGAGCTGTTTGTCACCACAGCTCGATCGGAAGCTGTGCTCGAGTCCGGGCAACACTATGCGAACAGCTATGTAATCCTCACGCGTATGCGAGATCGCAAGGTCGCCGAGCATGTGGAGTATTTCAATCCCCTGCCGGTCATCGAGGTCTTTGGGCGGACGCCCGGCCGCTGACGGCGCAAATTGCTCATGCCGAGGCGCAAGATGCCAGGACTGTATGAGAAGAGCGCACTTATACTGCGAGGACTGAGGGAACCCCCGCCCGCGCCAGGCCAACCTAGAGAGGACTTATGCAAGGTGCGAATCCGCAAGGAACAGTCGGCATCGCAGACGGTCCCTGCCGCCTTGTGACGCCTGCAGAGGTTGCACATTATCAGGAGTTGGGCTGGGTAAAGCTCGAGGCATTCGTGCGTGCGGACATGGTCAAGCTGATACTCAAAAACGCTTTCGAGCGAATGGGTGAGGACGCCGACAGCAACGCAGTCATCGACATCATCGGGCCCGGGGTCGAGAAGAAGATCGCCTACTTCAATGCGGAGTATGGCGGCGGCCTCCAGATTCCACCGATGCGGTCATTGATCGAGCATGTCGGCAAGAATGGACAGGCGCTGATGAGCCGCTCGAGGTCTGTGGGAGTCAAGTATTTCTCCGATTTTTACGCGCCGAAACTGCCTTCCTCGAAACAGGCGAAACACGGGGGCAATGGGCCCACGAGCTTCCACCAGGACTTCATCAACTTTTCCGTCGATCGTTCCGGCGGGATGACGTTCTGGCTGTCCCTGGAGGACTACGGTCCGGAGTTCGGAACGATGTCCTTCGTCAACGGTTCGCACCGCCTCGGTGTACTCGGTAATTACCGCACCTATCAGCAGGGCGAGGACCTCTTGGATATTTATCCAAATCTGCGCACCGAACAGAAGCTATCCGAGCCGATGTCTTATGCCGCGGGCGACGTGACGGTGCACTCTCACATGACGGTGCACGGCGCCGGAGCGAATCTCACCCACCGGCCGCGATGGGCCTATCTGATGCTGGTGCAGCCCTCGGACGCCTGCTGGACCGGAGCGCCGGCCGAGGCATTCGACTCGACCGGCATGCAGATCAATCAACCGCTTCCGGAGGATCGCTTCCCGACTCTTGCCGAGCCGCTGTGACCGCGGCCATGATCGCGCATGCGGATGCCGCTCAGACCGGCGTGAGGGACTATGTACTGGTGCCGTCATCCATCGGCATCCCGAAGCTGTTGGTCGCCATGGACAGCATCGTGTAGGTGCCGACGAGAAACACGACCTCGATCATTTGGTTGCCCGTGTAGGCCTTCGCGAGCGTCCCCCAGCCCTCGTCACTCAGACACCGGTCGTTGACGAGCTCCTCCGCGGCTCTCACCAACGCGCGATCGAACGTGCCGAGCACCGCACCCTGTCCGGTTTTCGCTGCCTCCACTTCCGCGTCCGACATCCCCAGCGTACTCGCGATGCGGACATGATGATTCTCCTCATAGGATTCATCGCATAGACTCAACGTACGCAGAATGAGAATCTCGCGGTCGCGGGGCGGCAGCAACGATCGGCTCATCAGCTTATCGACGAACGGGATGAAAACTCGATAACAATCCGGATGTTGCACCAGCATGCGCGTCATATTGTAGATGTCGCGGCCGCTGGCGAGCGCCGCCTGGTCCGGAGTGTAGGCGTCGCGCGAAACCAACGGGATACGCGGCGAAGACGGACGCGTGATGTTCATTTTTTCGCCTCGTCCCGGCCGGCTCCGATCCGCGCTGCGACCATGCCCGCCAACTCGAAGAGCTTTATCTTCCCCGTCGTCGTCCTTGGAATATCGTCATGCGTAATGAAGACGATCTCCCGGGGGATCTTGTAGCTCGATAGAACGCCGCGCAGTGCGGCCTTGAGCGATTCATCGGTTGGTGCGGCACCTTTCGCGGGCACGACCGCTGCGGCGACGCGTTGGCCGAGCTCGGGATCGGGCAAGCCGACGACGATCGGCAGATCGACGTCGGGTAGGCCGCGCAACGCCGCCTCCACTTCCAACCGCGAAACGTTCGCGGCCCTCGTCTTGATCATATCGCCGCGCCGGCCGACGAAATAGATATAGCCGTCGGCATCCAGCCGCGCGAGGTCACCGGTCGCATAGAAGCCGTCGCGCGTGAAGACCTCCTTGCGATTGACCTTGTAGAAACCGGACATCAGCGCGCCGCCCCGAACTTGCAGCTCGCCAACCTGGCCAACGGGTACTTCCTCTGCGGTCTCCGGGTTGACGATGCGCCGCTCGTAGCCATCGACTCCCCTCCCCGAGGAGCCGGCCTTGTCTTCGGGCAAACGCGCATCGAGCCGCTCCGCGCTATGTGCGCTGAAGGTCTCGCTCATCCCGAGCATGTTGGCTTGAAGATGCGGTGGAATGATCTGGCCTGCTTTGTCGCGAAACGGTCCAAGGCCCACGATCTTGTCGGCGTCAATGCCGCGAGGGAGCGCTCCCTCTCGCAGCTTCATCATGACATCGCCCCAACTATTGAGGCGGTTGACTCTGCAGCGCTCGATCGTATCGAGCACGACATCGATTTCGGGCGAGGCCGGATAGACGAGCGTCGCGCCCATGCTCAAGACCTGCATCGTCATCCCCAGTCCGCCGAGCCAGAACGTAGGTAAGTGCGGCATCATGCGATCGTCCGGCTTGAGCAAGAAATATCTCGCCAGCTCGCGCGGAAAGCGCGTCACATTCCACTGCGTATGCACCACCGCTTTCGGGAGCGACGTGCTGCCTGACGTATACACGATGATGGCGTCGTCACCTGGACTGACCTCCTCCTCGATCGCGGCGAGCAGTGCCCTATCGGGCGCTTGCGGTTCATCGGCGTAAGCCAGCAAATCGTCGATCGAGCGCGCCCAGCTCAAGCCGGCCGCATCGTCCAGCCAGAGGGAGCGCAAGTAGGGCGCGCCCCGGAGCCCAAGCGCCTGCGCCCTTGCATAGGTCAACTCCGGCAAAGCCGCGGCCAGCGTTTTTCCATAGTCATGGCGCAGGAAGCGGCGCACTCCGATGAGTATCTGGGCGTCGCCGTTGCGCAGCATGTGGGCCAATTCCGGAGGGGTGCAGAGCGTGCTCACGAGCGACACCAGGCCGCCGATCCGCAATCCGGCCAAGAGTGCCGTGAGCCACAGAATACCGCCGGGCGCCAAGAGAGCGATCCGGGTACCCTTGCCCGCGCCGAGCGCCAGCAACGCCCTCGCCATTCTGGACGTGCGCCGCTCCAGCTCCTCGTAGCTCAGCGTTTCCTCGACTGTGGCGACGGCATCATGCTTGCCGCGAGTAGCGGCGAAATTCGCCAACAACTTAGGTAAAGTCGACGCCGGCTCGATCTCTTCCATCACTGCCACCCTTCCCGCGCACCACGAGTCCCCTGTCGGGCATCTCGGTAGGCTACCAGCCGGGTCCCCCCGCTCGCTCAACATCTTGCGCCGCGCTATCTGCAGTCCCCGCCACACCAAGATCGGGCCCAGCACCTCGTCAATTTCATGGGCATTTGGGCACAAATATTCAAGCGCGGGCGTAAACTGTCGGGGACGACGTCTCAAGTGAGCAAGTCGGAGGCGAGCGGGCCATGCTGACCTTGACCAATGCGAAGATCTTTGACGGCAGCGCCATGCTGCCTGGGAAGCGCAATGTAACGATTGAGGCAGGCCGGATCACGGCGGTCGGGGCGCATCCGGCGCCGCCTTCGGAAAGGATAATCGATATCGGCGGCATGACGCTTTTACCGGGCTTGATCAGCTGTCACCTGCATCCCGATTTCTACAAATTCACATTGCCGCAGGGAATGGCCGGGGATCCCCTCGGAAAGGAATTTCCGCCCGGTGTGATGATGGCGATCGGCATTCGCACCTGCCGCATTTTGCTCGCAAGCGGCTTCACCGGTTATGTCGGTGCCTCGTGCAGCAATGACGTCGATGCTCAACTCAAGATTGCTATCGCTGAAGGCATCGTGCCGGGCCCGCGCATTCGCGCCTGCAGCCACCATATCGGCACCACTGCGGACCTCAATGACAGCAAGAAGTGGTGGCGCCGTCAGCAAACCCCGGGAACGGATTTGTTCATAGACGGCCCGGACGCCCTGCGCAAGGTTGTGCGCGAGGAGATCAGGCGGGGAGCCGAGACCATCAAGATATTTGCGAGCCGGGGGCACGGGTTCGCCAGCCGGACGGCGCGCAACATGGCGAGCGATGAGCTACAGGCAATCGTCACCGCAGCGCACGACCGGGGCGTGAAAGTGCGCGCCCACGTCGCCGACAAAGCGATGATCCTCGAATGCCTCGCTGTCGGCGTCGACGTCCTCGATCACGGCGACGAGGTCGATGAGAAATGCATCGAGATCATGGCGAGAAACGGCACCTTCTGGGTTCCCAGCCTCACCTATCCACGCATGCTGCTCGAGCTTGGTTGGGGCAACGTCGATGGCGAGGGCGTGATGCGGCGCCGGTACGAGAGCGTCCAAAGAATGCTGCCACTGGCCCAAAAGGCCGGCGTCAAGATCCTCATCGGGGACGACTATAGCGGTGTGTTTCGGGACGTGGTGAAAGATGATCCGCTTGATCATCAGGTCGGCTGCTATGGCCGAGAGTTTGCCTTCTATGGCGCCATGGAAGGGCTGAGTCCGGCTGATGTCGTCAGCTGGGGTACGAAAAATGCCGGCGAATTGCTGCTGGACCCGCCGGGCAAGGTCGGTGTCATCGAGAGCGGCGCCCAGGCGGATCTCATCATCGTCGATGGGGACCCTTTGGCCGACCTCACGTTGCTCGCAAGACCCGAACAGGCATTGAAGGCGGTTATTCGCGATGGCGCTTTCGTCATCGATCGGTTGCCGCCGAAGTCCACGCGCAGATCCGAGCTCAATCGAGATTTAGCCTTGAATGAGCCCTAGTGACCCGAGCGCGGCGCTCGCCGGCTCACGCGCCTCGGTCGACTCAGGACAGTCGGCGGACAGGATCCTTTCCGTCCCAATTCCTCGCGGAGTCGCGGAATTTAGCGAACACCACGTCCGCCACAGGGTTTGCGTCGATCAGCTCCGTGAAGAACCCAAGCGTGCGCACGGTGTCGATCCAGCCGACGCGAAAGCCCATCATCAAGCCCGAGAATATGAGCTCGGAGCCTCCTTTCTTGTAGGCATCCACGTTCGCATCGTAGTCGCGGCAGTAGATTGCCGCGTGATGGAAACCCGATTTGCCGCCGGCCGGCCCTTCTTGCCAGATCGAGGGCTGACTGTCATTCACACAGACAAACTCGATCTGTACATCTCCAGCCTGCGCGATCGCTGCGGAGATGTCCGCATTGCCTCCCGGCCTGCCGCGATACTGCGGCTCGTCGTACGCGACTTTATCGAACCGGAAAAAAGGCCCGATCCCGGCGGTGCGGGTCCACGTCGCCATGGCGGCGCCCAGATCGGGCACCAGCCAGCAAAACTGCATGAAACTTCGATCCGGGAAAGGTAAAAGGATCATGGCGTTGCCCCGTCTGACCAGTGGAACCCTATCAGCCGAACTCGCTCGACGCTCAACATTCTGCGCCACTTCATCTGCATGGCGCGCCCGGGACGCGAGCGTCGTGATTGCCGCGAAGGGCTTGCTCAGCGTGCCGTCCATCCACCGTCGATCGCGATGGCCTGACCCGTAAGAAAGCCCATGCTTTCGTCGCAGAGCGACAGGACCGTCGCGGCGATCTCGTGCGGCCGCCCGAACCGGCCGACCGGCAACGACTCAGCCAACGCCGCCTCCGTGCCCGGGGGTACTGCGCGCCTGAACATCTCGGTGTCAGTGATGCCCGGACAGACGACGTTCACCCGAACGTTTTGCCGGGCATACTCGAGCGCGGCGGCCTTGGTCAGCCCCACCACGGCGTGCTTGGCAGCCACATTGGCCGGTACGTTGGCGGCACCGACGAGTCCCGCCATCGAGGCGCAGTTCACGATCGATCCGCCTCCCGACTTCAGCATCTCTCGGATCACGTGGCGCATGCAAGAAAAGATGCCGGTGAGATCCGTTGCAATCACCTGATTCCAATATTCCATGCGGCATGCCGCCGTAGGCCTGCCCTGTTCGACGGCGACACCTGCCGCGTGGAAGGCCGCATCCAGGCGGCCATAGACGTCCACCGCTCGATGGACGGCTTGACGAACGGCGTCATCGTCCGTCACATCGCAATGGATGAACATGCAATCGCCGGATTGACGAAGCTGCGACTCGGCTCGCCGGCCGGTCTCGTCCTCGCGATCGACAAGTACTGTCGCATAACCGCGGCTGACGAATGCATCGGCTGTGGCGCGCCCGATTCCGGAACTCGCCCCGGTCACGAACGCTACCTTGCGTCTGGTCGACATGTTTCCTTAAGGATCCGCTCGTGGGCTGCCATGAGCTCACCCGCATGATTGACCGTGTCGCCGGCCGATATGCCGCCGTCGACCGGCATCAGGATGCCCGTGATCTGTCGCGCGCGGTCGCTGGCGAGAAATAGCGCCGCCTGGGCCACATCTTCGGGGAGCCCCTGAGTCTTCAGCGGCTTGTACGACATCATCATGCGGTCACTCTCGGCGCGTATGCGCCGAAATGCCTCCTCGCTCATCCCCGGTTTTCGATAGTCGGTGGCCGGAGTCTTGATGCTGCCAGGCGCGAGCGCATTTACCCGGATGCCGTACTCGGCCAGGTCGATCGCGGTCGACTTGGTGAAGTTGATGATCGCGGCCTTCGAGGCCCGATAGCAGATGAACGCGAAGCCCGGCATCACGCCGGCGATCGACGCCGTGTTGATGATCGAGCCACCGCCATTCTTGGCCATATGACGGCCGGCGCAATGGCTGCCATGGACCACACCCATGAAGTTGATCGCCAGAATGCGTTCATACTCTTGCAGGTCGTCATCCAGAAATCGGGCGATGGGCCGTCCTGGAAAGCCGGCGTTGTTACACATCACATGCAGGCCGCCGAAGCGTGCCACCGCGAAATCGACGGCGTCCTGCACCTGGTCCCGCTTGGACACATCGGCCCTTCGGAAGCCCGCACTGGAACCGAGCGCTGCGGCGACTTGCGCGCCCTGCTCCTCGTTGATGTCGGCGATGAGGACCTTGGCGCCTTGCGACACGAAGAGTTCGGCCATCGCGCGACCGATGCCGCTCGCCCCGCCCGTAACGATTGCCACCTTGCCCGCAAGATCCTGTGCCATGCCCGTGCTCCCTTGCTTCCGCCGACCTGTAGCCCCGCCGTCAGACTCGACGCGTAACGATCAACGGCAGTGCCTTGATGGAGTGTGTCGCCACGGTCTGCAGGTATTCCACGTTCTGCGCGGGAATCGTCAACTTGAAATCGCCGATGCGCTTGGACAGCTCGCGGGCGGCGACCTTGATTTCCATTCGCGCGAGGGAGGAGCCGATGCAGCGATGAACACCGCCGCCGAAGGACACGTGCTTGGCCAGATTCTTGCGCTCAGGGTCGAAATCCCTCGGACAGGCGAATTCCGTCTCGTCGTCGTTGCCGGACTCGAACACCAGCAGCATCTGCGTGCCCTTCGGCATGAACTTCCCGCCGAGCTCGACATCGCGCGTGGCCGTGCGCGACAGCGCGCGGCTCGGAGGCGCCAGCCTCAGCAGCTCCTCGACGAATCGGGTCAAAAGCCGGTCGTCAGCCGCACTGTTGCAAAGCCTCTCGGCAATCTCCGGGCGCGTGGCGAGCAGGAACAACAGATTGGAGAGTGCCGTCGCCGTCGTCTCGTTGCCTCCGATGATCAAGGCGCGGACGATGGACACGGCTTCCTTGAAGGTCAGCGTGGTACCGTCTTCGAGCTTGGCGTGCACGATATCGGAGATCATGTCCTCGCGAGGGTCGCCTTCGCGCGACTTCATCTCGGCGATGATGAAGTTCTGCAGCTCGCAGACCTGCCTCGCATTCTCGATCATCATCTCTCGATTCTGCATGCGCGAGATCTGCGCCACATAGGCGAGCGACCAGCGTTGAATCTTCTCTGCCTGGAAATGGCGGATGCCGAGTTGCTCGCAGATCACTTTGATCGTGAACGGGGCGGCGAAATTGCTCACGCCGTCGACCGTCTCGCCCTGTTCGCACCGAGCGGTAATCGTTTCGATGAGGTCGACCGCGATCGCCGTGATCCGCGGCTCCAGCGTTGCGACACGATGAGCGGTGAACGCCTTCTCCGTCAGCCGGCGCACGCGCGTGTGGGCAGGGGGATCCTCCATGATGGCGTCGGGGAAGAAGCCCTGACCGTCGCGCTCGAGAATCTGCTTGAACTCCTCGAAGTAGCCGTTGGCATAAGTGTCTTCGTAGCCCTTCCTGAAGGAGAATGTGATCGGATCCTTCAGAACGGTGCAGATGTCCTCATACCTCGAAACGAGGTACATCCCCAGCTTCTCGTCGAAGTACACCGGGTCCAGCGCGCGCATCCTTCGATAGAAATCGTGGGGGTGCGCGATATTGTCGGGCTCGGTGAGCGAGGCGCCCTCGAGCGCGGACTTCGCGGCCCCGGTCATCGGGCAGCGATCGGCCGGATTTGAAACACCTGTTGCACTCATTGACGCCTCGGGACCTTGACTCTCACGGTCCTAGTAAAACACACAGCCTGTAGCAATGACTATCGGGACACGCGCGCGGAGCCTATGATTGACTCGCGGCGGAGGCAACTGGAGTGGAGGCAGGCGATTTCGAATGCGATCACAAGCTAGTCCGAGACAGGTCGACCAAGATCGTCGTCAATTCATCGTCTCGGTGTCTCTCGCCGCAGGCGGTTTGGCGCTCGGCATCGTCTCGCTCGAGGCGAAGGCAAGCGTCTCGGCTGCCGGTCCTTGGACTCCCGACACGATCGAAGGCAGCGAACTCTCACCCTGGGTGGAGATTGCCCGAGACGACACGGTCACGATGCGTGTCCCGACTCCCGAGATCGGCAACGGTGCGATGACCCAGGTCGCGATGAACGTGACCGAGGAGCTCGCTTGCGATTGGTCGCGCGTCAGGGTGGAATTCTGTTCTATCCAGCGCGACTATCTTGAGAAGGGAGTGTACAACGCCGGGTTCCTGCCTTTCTTCGGCGGACACGGCACCGATAAGGTGAGGATGACCCGTGCACTTCAGATCGGAGCCAGCGCACGCGAAAGGCTCAAAGCTGCGGCAGCATCCCATTGGCACGTTGCCGTATCGGAGATCGAGGCCAAGAACAGCGTGCTCACCCATGTGCCCAGCGGTCGGCGCTTGCGCTACGGCGAAGTCGCTGCGGCAGCTGCAAAAGTAGCGTTGCGGACGGAGCCGGCGCTGAAGCCGCAGAGCGAATGGACCTTCCTGGGAAAGGCATCTCCTGGAAAACTCCACGCGCCGCAAGTCGTTGACGGCAGCGCGATCTTCGGTATCGATGTGCAAGTGCCCGGCATGGTGCACGCGGCGCTGATGCAATCTCCAGTACACGGCGGCAAGTTGAAAAGCCATCGGCCCGAAACCGTGTTGGGGCTCCCCGGCGTGCGCGCGGTGGTGGTGGTCGACCCTTCGCAGACCAAAGGCTCGCCGGTCCCGCAAAAGTCGATCTGGGGTTTCGGCGACAACCAAGCACAGAGCGGAGTCGCCGTCATCGCGGATCATTATTGGCAGGCCAAGCGGGCGCTCGACGCGCTTCCTGTCGAATGGGACACCGGCCCCGGTCCGCAATGGAGGAGCAGCGAACAAATCTATGAGGCTGCGCGCGCACTGCTCGATGCGAGCGGCGGTACGGTACTGCGCAAGTCGGGCGACGTCGCGTCCGTGAAAAGCGACAAGGTCGTCGAAGCCGTCTATTCCACGCCTTATTGCGAGAACGCGCCGCTCGAGCCATTGAATGGGACGGCGCTCGTGTCGGCAGACAGCACTGAAGTCTGGTGCCCGACGCAGGACATGCTGCAGGCGTACTGGGTCGCCATCGACGAAACCGGCATGCCCCCCGAGAAGGTCAAGATCCATGAAGCTTATGTCGGCGGCGGATTTGGCCGCAGGACCATGGCGGACGACGTGCGCATGGTCGTGGCCGTTGCCAAGGAGTTTCCCGGCGTGCCCGTCAAGACAATCTGGTCGCGCGAGCAATGCTTCCAGCAGGGGCGTTATCGAACGCCGATCATCACGCGATTCAAGGCCGCGCTGGGTAGCGACGGCTATCCGCACGCAGTGACGTCGCGAGCCAGCTTCGTCGGCACCCGTCCGTTGTATCGACTGACTCTCGGCTACGACGACATGCCCTACTTCACCAGCGGCATCATTCCGCACGTCCACATCTCGACCACGCATCTTCCCGTCCATATCCTGAATGGCGCCTATCGGGGGCCGTGTTTCAATTCGCACGCCTTTTTCGTCGAATCCTTCATCGATGAATGCGCGGTGGCAGCCGGGATCGATCCGCTCGAGTACCGGCTCAAGCTCGTATCCCATTGGGACAAGCCCTGGTCCGATTGCCTGCGCGTCGCCGCCGAAAAAGCGGGTTGGGGGCGGCCATTGCCCAAAGGCGAAGGCAGAGGAATCGCCATCACGAGCTGGCCGCAGGCCGCGATGCACGATGCCGGCACGATCATGTGCGCTGCGGCTCGGGTCAAGGTGAGCCCGCTGGGAGAACTCACCGTAGAACAGGTCGACGTGGCCTTCGAGTGCGGCCGCGTCGCCAACCGGGGCGCCGTGCGCGCACAGATCGAGGGCGGTACGATCTTCGGCATGAACATGACGCTCAACGAGCAGCTCACCGTCAAGGATGGCGCCGTCGCGGAACGGAATTTCAACCAGTATCGGATGCTTCGGATCAACGATCGGTTGCCGCTCATCAACGTCCATTTTGACGCTCTCTCCAATCATGATCGTTTCGACATCATTGGAGAGGCGCCCGTCGGCCCAGTGGGGCCGGCAATCGGCAACGCGATCTTTCAAGCTACGGGCAAACGCCTGCGCAGTACTCCGTTTCGGAGCCATGACTTGAGCTGGAGCTGATCAAGACCCGTTCGCGGGCGCGAGCGCTCCCGTTCGCGGCTCGGAGGCGCCGGTCTCAGACCGTCATTTCCAGCAGCTTGTCACCGGTCCGATTGTCCTCGAAATAGCCGAGTCCGTAATCGCCCTTGATGGTCGTTCGCTGCATGCGGCGGGGATACTTCGGGTCGTGCCCGCTCACGGAGTGAAGCACTCGCCAGTTGTCCCAGATGAGCATGTCCGTCGGCTTCCACCGATGGAAATAGGGACGCACCTTGTCCAAGATCTCATTGCACACCGAGGCGAGCAATGCATCGCCCTCGGGATCTTCCTGGCCTTCTATTGCGACCGCCATCCACGGCGAGACGTGCAGTACCTTCTCGCCGGTCGGGCGGGTCCAGACGGCCGGGTGAATTGCCCGCGGCAGCGTTTTTGCAAGCTCAGTCATCTTGTGATGTCCGGGATGCGGAACGATCTCGCGGAACGTCCGCGGTTTGCCGAACCGCATGTTGCAGTAGGCGAGGTCGAGCGTGTAGACGATGTTCCGCCCCTCGATCCTGTTGCGGATCTCCGGCGAGACGGCATCGTAAAGCGCGATGCAATCGGCGAAGCCCGTCATCCCGCCCTCCGGCGGAATCTCCAGGGCACGCAGCACGCCCGCCCGGTTCAGTTCATTGTTGTAGCAGTGGTCAAAATGCCAGGGGAGCCACTGCGAAAGCCGCTTGTTCTCGATCTCCACGACACCCGCGCTGTTGGGCTCACAGCGCATGTCGATCACGCCCGGCATGTTCTCCTGATCGGCGCGCGGGACGGTAGCGACGGGATGATCCTTGAGCGGACCGAACACATTGCTGATCGCCACATGCATCTGGCTCGTGGGCTCGACATCCTCGAAGACGATCAGGCCACGATCCTGAAAAAGCTCATTGAGCTGTTTGCGGACAGCCTCGTCCGGCAAGGCTTGCTGCGTCACGCCCGAGACCCGGGTCCCGAATGAGAGTCCTTCAGCTAACGGCTTAACCGTGATCGAGCTCATAACGCGCCACTCCTTGTTTCTTCGTCCGGACCACCCAGCTCATTTTCTTGAGTCCCGGGACCCGACGTGTTACATAGTGATATATAGTATTGATCTATAACATGGTAGGGAGTCGCGCCATGACGGTCAAGCGAAGCCGTAGCGCCTCGCGCGTGCTCGCGGTTTTGGAGTCCATAGCCCGCCATCAGCCGATCGGCGTCAGTACGCTCGCCCGGGAACTGGCTGCCGATAAGAGCGCAGTGCAGCGAGCGATCATGACGCTCGCAGACACGGGCTGGATTCACCCTGCGGCCGGCGCGCCGACCCGTTGGCAGCTCACCGCCCGCATCCTCGCTGTGGCCCATGTGGGCCACAGCGGCAACGATCTGCGCCAGCGCGCCCGAGGCACACTGGAAGCGTTGCGTGACGAATGCGGTGAGACCGTGCTGCTGACCGTGCAGGACATGCTGGGATTCGTCGTGATCGAGGCGATTGAAAGCCGGCACATGCTGCGCACGGTGCCCCACATCGGCATGGCGGTGCCGGCTCGCGGCAGTGCGACCGCCCGCGCCATGATGCCCTACATGACCGAGGAACGGCAGACCCAGCTCTTGGGGAATCGCCCCGATGCGGCAATGCTCGAAGAGTTTGCCGCCACGCAGACGCGCGGATTCTCGGTGAGTGACGGCGAGGTGACCACAGGCGCAACCACCATCGCAGCGCCCATCCTCGAAGTGGATGGACGCCCATCGGCTGCCGTCGCCGTCTCGGCGCCCTCGGGGCGCATGCCCGCCTCCCACCATGCCAGGATCGGGGCGATGGTATGCCGAGCGGCGCGCAAGCTCTCGGGTCGGCCGGCCTCGAATTAGAGTCCGTGCGGAACCTAGGTGTACTGGCGCAGTTTCGCGAGGCGCTGATGAGTCTCGGGGTCCTGTTCCACCTCCATGCCGAAACTTCGCGTGATCATGGCCATGATGGTGTAGCAGCCGACCAGGAATACAGCTTCCATCAGCTGCTCCCGCGAGTAGCGCTCCGCGAGGCAGACCCATGTCGGGTCGCTCACACGCTGGTGTCGCACCAGCTCCTCCGCCGCCCTCACGAGGCATTGGTCGGACTGGGGGAGACCTGCACCGCCGGTCCTGGCCGCCTCGATCTCGGGATCCGTCATGCCGGCCTTGCGTGCGATCGATACATGGTGGTGTCCCTCGTAGACATCGCCGCCGAGCGCGAGCGTTCGAATGCATAGAATCTCACGGTCTCTAGGGGGCAATGCGCTACCTCGAATCAACTTGTCGAGGAAGGGGAGGAAAACACGGTACATGCCCGGGTGCTGCACGAGGACGCGGGAAAAGTTGAGATGATGCCAATCGCCCACCAGCGCCCTCTGTTCGTCGGTGAACTCGTCGGGTGAAAGCGGGGCGATACGAACTGAATCCTGGTGCAAGGCACCCCCCCCTTTTTTGACGGAACAAACATGATACCGCAGGTGAGCATCTTACAGAGCGGTCCTAAGCGGCCGCTCGACATCTCGCGCCGATCCATATGCACACCGCGCCTGGCGCTTGGTCGTTGCTGAATCTGCGCACGTGCAGTAACTTCTGATCGGGCCGTCGGGCACGAGAGGCGCGTACCAATGAGCACCGAAGCATCCCTACTACAGGCCGCGCATTGTCAGGGTGTTGCCGACCTGCTTCGAAGAACTGCGCTGCGTTCGCCGAGCAAGATGGCGGTGCGCGCAACCGCCGCGGCGTGGACCTATCAGGACCTCTATGCTCTGTCGGTTCGGGTGGCGCGCGGTTTCGCCGACCTCGGATTGGAGCTCGGGGATCGGGTGGCGGTCATGGCCCGCAATAGCCCCATCTTTGCATGTGTGCGATATGCGCTGGCGGCGCGCGGCTTCGTTCTCGTACCCATCAACTCGATGCTGGGCGCCGACGAGATTGCATTCGTGCTGCGTGACTCCGGCGCAAGAGTCCTATGCGTCGACCGGGAGTTTGCAAATGTCGGCAAACTGGCCGCCGCGAAGGTCACGCACGGGGTGAACTTCGTCTGGATGCATGACGAAGACCCGCCCTACCAAGACATGAAATCCTTTCGCGCATTGGCAAATGCCCCTCCAGAACTTCCCGCAACGGTGGACCCGCGTTCTCTCTTACAGATCATGTATACGAGCGGAACCGAATCTTTGCCGAAAGGGGTCATGCTGTCGCACGAGGCAGTCATCTCGCAGTACGTCAGCTGCCTGATCGACTGCGAAATCGCTGAAAACGACGTGATGCTGCATGCGATGCCGCTTTTTCATTGCGCGCAGCTTGACGTCTTCCTCGGGCCGTCGATTTATGTGGGGGCCGAAAACATAATCACATCCGATACGCGGCCCGAGAGTCTGCTGCGACTACTCGACACACATCGAGTCTCTTCCTTCTTCGCGCCTCCCACCATCTGGATTTCTCTGCTGCGATCGCGCCTGTTCGACCTTGTCGACCTGTCGTCTCTGCGCAAGGGCTACTACGGCGCGTCCATCATGCCGGTGGCCGTCCTTGCAGAAATGCAATCCCGTCTACCTCATACGCGTCTCTGGAACGCGTACGGCCAAACCGAGATTGCGCCGCTCGCGACCGTGCTCAAGCCCGAGGATCAATTTCGCAAGGCGGGATCGGCCGGACGTCCGGTACTGAATGTCGAGACCCGCGTCGTCAACGAAGAGGGCCTCGACGTACAAGTCGGCGAGGTCGGGGAGATCGTGCATCGCTCGCCGCAGCTCTTGAGTGGCTATTTCAATAACGCCGAGCGTACGACCGAAGCTTTCATCGGAGGCTGGTTTCACAGCGGGGATCTGGCGCGTATCGATTCCGAAGGCTACCTCTATATCGTCGACCGCAAGAAGGACGTCATAAAAACCGGCGGAGAGAACGTCTCCAGCCGTGAGGTCGAAGAGGCGATCTATCGTCTTCCGGAGGTCGCGGAAGTGGCGGTCGTCGCAGCCGCATGTCCCGTCTGGATCGAGGCGGTGACCGCCATCGTCGTGATCAAGGACGGCGCCGCTCTCAGCGAGCACGAGGTGATCAGCCACTGTCGCTCGTCGATGGCCGGTTTCAAGGCGCCCAAGCGCGTTTTATTTGTAGGCTCTCTACCGAAGTCCCCCAGCGGCAAGCTCTTGAAGCGCGAATTGCGCGAATGGCTGAAGGAGCGCTAACGCGCCGCGAGCGCATTTCGACGCGAGCCGTTCCAATAGACGAGCGCTCCGAGCAGATTCAGCAAGATCGTCGCGCCCCCGACCTTGAGGGCAAACATCCGGGTACTCGTCACATCGACGATGGGCACGAGATTGAAGATCATCGCGAGAACAGTGACCGAGGCACCGCAAAGGCAGGCGAAACGCACGGCGAACGGCGCCCGAAGATCGGGCCGTAAGCTGAAGCGGGTGCCCAAGAGTAGCGGCACTGCGAACATCAGGAGATAGTTCACGCCGTAGCAAACGAAGCCGCAGGTCACCAGGAGCTGGAAGGCTTCGCCCGCTCCCGCATCGTACGAGGCGAGCAGCGCCATGAGCACCGCAACCAGTACAATGACGGCAAGGGATCGAGTCGGCGTGCCGTACCGAGGATGCAGCCGCGTGAACCACGGCGGCAACAGATGGTCCCAAGCCGCGACCATGGGCAGGCGGCTGATCTCGGCAATGTAGACCGCGGCCTGCGCACTGAAGGCCAACGTCAGTGCGAGGATGGCACCGCGACCGAGCAACTGGCCCCAATCGGGACCCGCCGACGAGGAACCGGAGCCAAAAGCGACAGCGATCACCTGTGCGATGGGATTGACGAGATCGACCTGTGTAGCCGGCACGTACGTGAGTATGGAGCCGGTCATCAGGACGTAGATGGCGGCGATGAGGGGCGCCGCGATCCACGCGGAGCGCAAGATCGAGCGCGCCGCATCGCGGGTCTCGCCGGCAAAGACCGCGACCTGTTCGAGCGCGGTGAAGCCGTTGAAGGCGATCTTGCTGAACAGATTGAGGCTCACCAGCGTCAGGACGGGAAAGGCCGTCGAGAACGGACGTTGCGGCGCCACGTGCGGGTGACCGGGCGCGGCGTGCGGATGAACGATGAGCAGCACGCCGAGAAGCGCCACGACCAGCAAGGTCGCCGCGGTTCCGGAGTGGGATATCCAGCGTCCGAGGCGCAGCCCGAAGACACTCACCACGAATATCACCGAGAACAGGACGAGGTTGAGTGCCAAGATAAATGGTCGACTCTCGGCGATCCAGGCGGCGCTCGGCCCGAGCGCATAGGAGAGGCCGCTGGCCGTTTGCACACCGAGGCTCGAGCCCAGCAGGAGGACCCAGGCGCCTAGATTCCAGGCGCTCAGGAAACCGGCGAAGGGTCCGAACGCATGCTTGGTCCACTGATAGACGCCGCCCTCGTAGGGCCAGATTCTGACGCAATACTGAATCACCGCGGCGACGGGCAAGAACAGCGTGAGCGCGCCCAGCAGCCAGAACGCAACTTGCGTTCCCGATTGATGGGCTGCGGTGCCGGTCCAAGAAGGGCCCAAAACGATCAGGATCTGCATCGGGATGAGGTCGCGCAACCCGAGCACCCGGTGCAGGCGCGGAGCGGGAGCCTGCTCGGGGACCGACACACTCGCGCGCCGCGCGCTTTCAACGCGGTCCATGAGCTCCGCTGCGCGCGCTGCGGTCGAAGGTGCGAGGCCGACGGGCGTGCAAGAGGTGAACGATGGCGCTTTACCGTCCCACCAGGCGTTGCAGGTGATCGGGATACCGAGCGCCTTGCACCTCGATCTTCGAGGCAGCGCTCGTGATCTCGCGCAACTCATCCGCACTCAACTCGAGAGAGGCTGCGCCCAGATTCTCCTCGAGCCGGTGCAGCTTCGTGGTACCGGGGATCGGAACGATCCAGGGTTTCTGGGCAAGCAACCAAGCGAGCGCGAGCTGTGCCGGCGTCGCGTTCTTGCGCGCGGCGATGGCGGCGAGCAGATCAACCAGTGACTTGTTGGCCTTGCGGGCTTCGGGCGAAAAGCGCGGCACGCTGTTGCGGAAGTCCGTGCTGTCAAACGTCGTCCCCTCATCGATCGTCCCCGTGAGAAAGCCTTTACCAAGGGGGCTGAACGGCACCAAGCCGATGCCTAGCTCCTCGAGCGTCGGCAGGACCTCCTTCTCCGGCTCTCGCCACCAGAGCGAGTATTCGCTCTGGAGCGCCGTCACGGACTGCACGGCGTGGGCGCGACGTATCGTCTGCACGCCCGCCTCGGAGAGCCCGAAGTGCTTGACCTTGCCTGCCAGAATCAGATCCTTCACTGCGCCTGCGACGTCCTCGATGGCCACGTCGGGGTCGACACGGTGTTGGTAGAAGAGGTCGATGGAGTCGACCTTGAGCCGCTTCAATGAGGCCTCCGCGACTGCGCGGATGCGCTCAGGCCGGCTGTCCAAACCACCCGCCTGCTTGCCGTCGACGATCCGGAATCCGAACTTGGTTGCGATCACCACTTGGCCGCGATACGGCGCAAGCGCCTCGCCCACCAGCTCTTCATTCGTGAATGGACCATAGACTTCCGCGGTATCGAAGAACGTCACGCCGCGCGCCACGGCTCCCCGGATCACGGCGATCATGTCCCGCTTGTCGCCCGGCGGCCCGAGACCAAAGCTCATCCCCATGCAGCCGAGCCCGAGCGCGGACACTTCCAGGCCGCTTTTTCCCAGTTTTCGCTTTTGCATAAACCCCTCCGTTTACTCCTATAAGGATCTCGAAGCATCGATCGTCGAATACAGTCGACGTCTGGGTCAGCCTGCGACTGTCATCGTACACGGCAAATACGCCATGTGGCGTACTCTGAATTTCGGATGCTCAACGCAGCGACAGCTCCATGCGCACGGCGCCGTCTTTCTGCGTGGATTTATTGCTGACCACCAGGAACACGCGCGCCGCGTCGATCCCGGTATCGGTGAGCAGCGCCCGCTGCAAGGCGAGCGCGCGCTGCTGGGCAAGTGCCGTCAACTGCTCCTCGCCGACGGCAACGTGCTCGCGCAATGCGGCGGTCAAGAAATCGATCTTGGCGGCGATGAGCTCAGGCTTTTGCTTGATGGCCGTCACAGAGTCCGGATACTTTGGTTCGCCGCCGAAGTCTCGCGCATAGAGCCGTGTGAGTACATCGAGCTTCGCCGCAGGATCGAGTTGACCGAAGGACGAGGGCGCGGTCGAGGCTGCGAGCTTGCGGGCGCCCTTCTGCGTCTCGGCCTGCGTCTCGGCGACCTGCGTCTCGAAGGTGGCGGCAACGAGCGCGGGCCGGTCGAGGTCGGGCACGGCGGCGATCGGTATCTCGAGCTTGAGCTGCGGCCGCTCCTGGAGCGCCTTTACCAGTCCTTTCACCTTGTCCGACTCGGCAGCCGCCAGATCGCTCGAGCCCGGCCGAAAATCGATGAACTGAAGGTCGGGACCCGAGCCGAACAGGGCGCCCAGCAAAGCGAACGGCGCGGTTACCGCCTTTTCCAGAATATTGACCAGAACCTTCCAGATAATAGGACCCAAGCGGAACTTCGGGTCGTCGAGCGACCCGGACACGGGCAACGGCAAATCGATCACGCCGTTGCGATCCTTGAGCAGCGCCACGGCCAGCTTGACGGGCAACGAGACCGCATCCTTGCTCGCGGTCTTCTCGCCGAACTCGAGTTGATCGATGACGATGTGGTGCTCGGCATCGAGCTTGCGATCGACGACCTTGTAGTGCATGTCTGTCGTCAGCTTGCCCTTGGCGATGTCGTAGCCCGCCCATTTTCCGGAGTAGGGGTTGAAGATGCTGAGCTCGATGTTCCGAAAACTCATGGTGAGATCGCTATAGAGCGCCGCGCTCAGGACATTGACCTCCCCATTGATCGAGACGGGCGAGAATTGACCCAAGTCGCCGCGCAGGTCCACCTTCGCGCGCGAGCTCGGGTTCGACGACAGTCCGAGGACGGTTCCGTCGAGATCGCGGATGCCGGCGGAAAAATTGGGCGTGATCGAGAGGTCCGCGAAGTCGAGCCGCCCCGCCTCCACGTGGATTTTCCTGATGGCCATGGGCATTGCGGGCTCCGCGGCGGCCGGCTTCAACGCCACCGTTTTGACGGTGACCGTTTTGGCGACACTGCTACCGCGCCGGGGCGTGGCTGCTTTGACTGCGATGGGCGTCGTCGCGACTTCCGCACGCGTGGAGCCTGCGGCGCTCGTGGGGACCGGCCGGCTGCCTTCCGGCCCCTTGAGCACCCGTGCGACGTTCAGAGTCGCATCCGACTCGATGATCACCCGGGCATAGGGCTTGCGGACCGCGATTTCCGCAATCGCCAGGCGATCCGGACCCTGCTGAGCGTCGACGCCTCTGACATCCAAGCGCTCCCAGTTGATCAGATCGTCGTGGCGCGCGGCGTCGACGGTGTGCAGCTTCTCGACGTAGAGGTCACCCGAGAGCTTAACGGTAGGCTTGGCGCCATAGCTGACCTGCATCCCGCCGCCTAGCCTGCCGCTCCGCAGAATCATTGCGGTGTGCTGCGCGATATAGGGTTGCGCCGCCGTGAGCTCGATGCCGGCGAGCTTCACCGTTACTGTGGCCGCCAGCGGCCGCGGCGTGAGCTCGCCGTCCAGGGCGAGCGAGCCCGTCTCGTTAATCTTGGAATCGAGCGTCACCTTGACCGGTCTCGCCAGATCGAGGCTTGCTCCCTGTACAGTGAGAGACAGCGGCGCGAGCAGCACCTTGGCGGCCGGTTGGATAGTGCGATCTTCGGCCGAGATGCTGGCCTCACGCAATGCGAACTCATGAAGATCGATCTTCCAGGCCGCTGCAGCGGGCGACGGGGAGGCGGTGACCACGGTGGCGCTTGCGATTGCAGGCGCAGCCCGCGGCCCAGCGGCAGAAGCGCTGGCGGGGGGTGTCGCGGGCACTGCGAGCTTGAGCAGATTGATCCCACCGTCGGGCTCGAGCCAGGCAAGCACCTTGAGTCTCGTCAGAGACAAGGAATCGATCGTGCCCGAATGCTTCGCGAGATCGATCGCGGCGCCGCTCATGTCCATCTCGGGAAGGCTCACCCAGTCCGTATCCGAATCCTTCGGTCTCACGGCCAGATTTGACACCACGGCCTTCGCGACGTTGAGCGACAGATTGACCTGGTCGGTCAATGAGAACTTATAGGTTGATTGGACGTCGATGCTCCCCGACGCCACCACAAAATTGAGCTGATCCTCGAGATACGCCCATAAAGTGCGCGCTTGCAGCCCCTCGATGCGTAGTTCGCCGTCAGACGCAACCGGCTGAACCGACAGATGCCCCTGCCATTCCACGTGCTCTCCGAGCTTGGAGGCGCCCGTGAACGTGAACAGGCCACCGGCAGCGCCGGTGGTGAAGTCCTTGAGCTCGAAGGTGATGGGCTCGAGATGCACGGCGAAGGCGGATGGGCGGCTGCGGTCTTCGTAGTTGACCGATCCTTGCGCCACCTTGAAGGAGGCTATGCGCACCGCAGGCAACGGCGCGCTCTGGGCCGGCGGCTTCGATATCTCGGGCGACGGGGACGGCTTCGGCTCGAGTGCCAGGAGGTTGATGACGCCGTCGGGCGCGACCGATGCATTGAGGACGGGGGCGTCGAGCTCGATCCGGCTGAAGGTGTACGCTCGCTGCCACAGCGAGGACAGGTCGAAACCGACGAATAACCGATCAAATCCCAGCAATTTTCTGCCGTCGGGGGTCGCTAGCGCGAAATTCTTGAGATCCAACTGAAAGAGAAACGGGTTGATGCGGATGTCGCCCACCGTCGGGGTGACGTTCAGGGTCTTGGGAATCTCATCCAGAAGCTTGCTGCGAAGCACCTTTGGCGCGAGCACGAAACCGGCCAAGGCGTATAAGCCGACGACCACGGCCGCGCCGAACACGATGCGCGCAATCCTCGTCCGGAAGAGTCGCAGCACGGAAAGTCCCAGCGGCTATACGAAGTGCTTCTCGAGGCTCGAGCGGTCCCAATGCGCCGTTTCGGCCTCGGCCTCATAGGTGCTTTGCAGAAACGACAGCAGCGACGCCTCTGGATCGCGCGCGTTTCGAACCTCGTCATAGGGCAGCAGAAACTCACCCAGCTTTTCGCTGAAGAACGCGCCCTGGGGCGACACCTTGGCATCCTTGAATGCATCAGGCGCGGGGTAGGCATAAGAATAGAAGGACGCATACTCGATCCCACCCCCACCGGGCCAGAATCCCGCACTGCTCACCTCATGCGAATATGCCTCGGCCATAACGGCGGTCGAGAGCCCGGGAACCTTGCTCGTGAAGGGAGGAGCGGGCCGCCCGGAGAAGCGCGTGACCGCCAGATCGAAGCTACCCCAGAAAAAATGTACGGGGCTTGCCTTGCCGATGAACCCCGCGCGGAATTTTTTGAACACGCGATCCACTTGCACAAGGGCTCGCCAGAATCGCTGCGCGGCGTCGGCGTCGTAGGATGCATGTACGCGATCGTCGCTAAATGAGATCGCGTCCGGGATTTCACAGGGCCGCTCGGTTATCTGTACCTCGATGCCGAGATCGGTGAGCGCCTTCATGACGGCCGCGTGAAAATCGCAGACCGACTCGGGCATCAGCCGGATGCGTCTGCGCTGTCCGCCGCTTGTCTCGATGTCGAGGGTATGATCGATGAAATCAAACCGGATCTCGAAGTTCTCGCCCCGATAAGGGATAACGGAGGTCGACAGGCCGCGTGCGGTGACATAGAGCGGCACATGCCAGCTGTGATTGAGCCAGGGGGTCAGATTCAGCCGAATCTTGCCGACGATCTGGGTCCAAAGGTGCAGGGTGTCGCACGTCGCCTTCCAGGCCGAATAAGGAAGCGGGGGCCACGCAGCGTCGTCGGACATTGTTTTTATTATACGAGGCGCGACCCGAGCCGCATAGGCTAGAGGGTTTCGGCCGTGCTGCCTTGAGCGCACCGAACTTTAGCGCGGTGCCACCGCCAGCGTGCCCATGGCCGTCTGCGGGATGTTAACTCGCCGGCTTAAGACCAAGCTGCTCCTCGAGTTTCTTGTCGTACCCATAGATATCGTCGAAGAACAGGATCGGACCGGCTTCCGTCGCGAGCGCGGTTGCGTACAGAATCAGCACGTCGATCGGGCGCTTGAGATCGATGCGCACCGTCGTGGTGCCGTTCATGGCCGCCTGAATCTTGTCCTGAGTCCAGTCGCCCGGCGCATCCTTGAGCACCAACGTCGCAAGTGCCGACGGGTCACTCACCCGAATGCAGCCATGACTGAAGGTGCGCACGGGCTGCTTGAAGAGGGCGTGCGCCGGCGTCGAATGCAGGTAGATGTTATAGCTGTTTGGAAACATGAACTTAACAAGCCCCAACGCATTGTCCTCGCCGGGCTGCTGACGCAAGCGCAGCTTCCCCGTCGCCAGCGCCTGGAGACTTTCAGGTGTCGCCGGTACAGCCGGGGATGAATCGTCGGGGCCGGCCGCAATCTCCAGATGTTGCGCGGCCAGATAGCGAGGATTGGCCCGAATCTTCGGGAGCATTTCATGTTGCGTGATGCTGTAGGGAACGTCCCAGTAGGGCCGCAGGATCACATAGCGCATCGCCCCTTCGAATACCGGCGTCTGTGTTTGCGGATAGGTGCGCCCGACGATCACATCCATCTGCAGAATGTCCGCGGCACGGTCTTCGGTTGTGCGAAACGCGAACAGCCGAAACTGCGGGATATTGACGATGATGGGGGGGGTCTCGAAGGGCGTGAGCCAGCGCCACCTCTCGAGGGTCAGAGTGATCTGGCGGATGCGCCGCGCGGGCGGGGTACTCAACTCGGCAAACGTCGCCTTATCCACTGCGCCGGTTGCGGAAAGCCCGTGACGCAGCTGATACCTGCGCACGGCGGCACTCAACTCCGCATCGAAAGTCGCATCCGTCCGTAAGGCGGCCGCCTCCCCGGGCAGATCACCGATCATGCGGAGCATCCGGCGGAGCGCCGCCGCACCTGTATACACGCCGCCTATTTCTAGCCGCGCCGGCGGGGGCGTCAGCTGCGCGAAATCCTGTTGCTGCAGCACCTTGCGGAGCCTGTTCAACGCCTCCTTCAGAAGTGCGTAGTGGTAGAACGCCGGTTCAACGGACGTGATGAACTCGGTCGCGTTGGGAGCGCCGGCCAGGTTTTTGAGAACGGCGGCAAGGTCCAGGGGAGGACGCGTGCGGTTTTCCCGCAACTTGAATCCGGCCGCCTCCGGTGTCACCCGCCCGTAGTGCAAATCCGAGACCAACCGTAAAGCTGCCGCAGAGAGCATCACGTCAATTCGCGCCGAACGGGCGTCGTCGAGGACACCCGGCGACGCCTGAACGTTCAATAGCTGCGCAATCTCGTTCCCTCCATAGTCTTGCGTCTCCAGCCCATAGCTCTCCGCGTTCTGCAGCTCATGGAGCACCGCTTCCGCCTGCGGAGTCGCCCTGCCCTCTCGAATCCACAGAGGAGTGTTTCCGGTATCGAAGTAGGCGCTTTGCAGCGCCTGGGCTGCGCCGTGGGCTACCGTCGAGGCGCCGAGCAAGGCGTCCGCGCTTGGAATCGCCTTGGCGATCTCGGCGGGTACGCCGTCTGTCCCGGCAGCACCGAGTGGCGCACTGGCAAGGGCGGAAAGAACCAAGAGAATCGCAGCAATGACAGGGCGCCGCTGCGACGGCAATCCAGTGGCTATATTCATGTCTACCGACCTGCAGTGCTCGTTGAGGGCATCGCCAAAGAATAGCGGTCGCGGGCTGACGCGGGTATAAATTGACATTGTCTGCCGCGGGGCGGGATTGCCGCATCCTTCCACCGATTGAGAGGCGGTGGCCTGGACATCAAGGGCAACTCTCCCGGCGACAATTTTGCGATAGAATGGCTTACAGGTGTTCTTGGAGAAATCAATGGTCCGCCGAAAGAAGCACAATCAGAAGCGAAGCAAGCGGCAGCGCTGGACTGGAACGGATTTGAGGCAATTGAAAGCTTTGGCGGGACGGCGTAAAGCGTCCGTCATCGCCCGTCAGCTGCGCCGCACAGAACCGGCCGTCCGGTGGAAAGCGCACATCGAAGGGATTTCGCTCGCAATGAGGTGACGTTCGCCGATCCTCTGTAGCTGAGATCTCACCGCAGCGGTCAGACTCTTCGTCCTCCAACGCGAGGCGCTCACGTCGAATGGGAGCTCATTGCCACGAGCTTGGCGATGGTGTTCATATTTCTCGCGGTGGCGTACTTGGCTGCTGGAATCACGAGCTTGGATTGGCCCATGCCCGAGGGATAGTGCACGTATATCTCCCGCTTGCCGGCGCATAGCTCCTCGTCTACCCGGCGGAGAACGTTTGTCGTGGCGTCGTGGGAAGGCTTGTGCTCGAGAAAAAAGACATATGTGAGCCTGGGGTCCACCTTCGAAAAAGGATTTCCACGGAGGATCTCCCGCAACTGGGCCGGAGTGCGCACGAAAACTCCAATCGGCTTTTGCGCATAGTCGCGAAGTCGCGACTCGAGTTCAGATTGCACCCGGGCTGCCCTCTCCTTACTTTCGAAGACGACGTTGCCGCTTGCGATATAGGTTTCAATCCCATCGAAGCCTGCATCGGCGCATAGCGACTTCAAGTCGGCCATCGGAAGCTTCCCGGTCCCGCCCACGTTCACTGCACGCAAGAGCGCGATGAACTTAGCCACGAGACCTCTGCCCCGCCACCCGCGGAGCCGTTGGCGATCTCACTATGACACTTTTGGTCACCTGATGACTCTCCAGGACACACCTCACGCTCGTCGACACCGTGCCCGTCGGCGGCCGGCGACAGCCGCGTTTTACAAAGCCACAGCGGCGATTTTATCGCGAGCCAGATCACACTGCGCGCCTGGCTCGCCGCTGCATAGTGCCGCCCAGGTTAGCCATCGAGATTCAGTCCGTGTTCGGCGTCTTAGCGGCCCTCAAATTCGAGGATGATGATGAAATCGGTCAATGAGTTGCTGAAGTTATTCATGCGCCAAGCGAAGCTGGAGAGAGCGATGCGGCAGCCCGACGGGGCCCGTGTGACAGACGAGCAGGAATTGCACGCCGTGAGGCAACGCCTAGCCACGTTCCCCGAGGACATGCGCCGCGGACTTTCTCATGACTGAGGCAGAAATACCATTCCCCGTGCCGCCGAGAAATCACGCGATCCAGCCTGCTGCGTCGAGTTAGCCGGCCAATACATCATGGAGGTAGACGCCCTGCGATAGCCCGCTCTTCACTTGTCGGCTGGGCTCATCGGTCGTCACCTCCTCCTGATCCGCTTCAATCGCATCGAAAGACTGTCTTACGACATCTTCCGGCCGAGCCTTCGGGATATCGAGCCCCCTTGTCAGATCGGTGTCGATGAATCCGGCATGGAACGAAACTACCTGCGTGCCTTGGGCGCGCAGCTCGTGCCGCAACGAATTCGTGAGTCCCCAGGCAGCCGCTTTCGTGATGCCGTACCCGGCAATCTTCGGCGTGTTGACCCAGCTCAGAATAGACAGGATGTTAAGAATCGCGCCTCCGCCATTGTTACCGAGGATTTCGGCAAACGCGCGGCTCACGTGCAACATCCCGAAGAGGTTGGTTTCGAGTTGCTCCCGCAGCAATGGCGCCAGATCTCCCTCGACGATGCCGCCGAGGCGCGCGATGCCCGCGTTATTGATCAGCAGAGTGAGGTCTTTGCACTGCGCGGCCACGGCGGCCACTTCAGCCGTGTTGGTGACGTCGAGCCGCAGAGGCACAACACCCGCCAGGGTGATCTTGGATGGGTCGCGTGCGGTGGCATAGACCTTCGCGGCCCCACGCGCCAGCGCCTGCCTCGCGAACTCGAGACCGAGACCGCGATTGGCGCCGGTGACCAGGACGACAGAACCTTTGATTTTCATGGAGCTACTCCTGTATTGCGCCAACGGCGCGTAGTAGGCCTAAATATGATATTCATCATATTTCTACGGACAAGTTACCGACGTATCGAAGCTGGCACTCGAAGGATCACACCGCTCTCAGCGGTCGTATCGTTCCAGTAAGTCGCGCTTCGCGGCGGCGATTACGGCTCGTGCCTCTCGGGTATCTCCCAACACGCGCGCCAGTTGTACCGCACCAATGAGCGTACTCGCGACGCTCCACGCCGTATCGCGCGGCAAGTCGTGCGGAAGGAACTGGAGCACCAACCGGCGCAAGTTGGCAATCACACGGCGCGAGGTGTCGAGGACCTCTGCGGCCTGCAAGGGCATATCGCCACACAGCGACGCGACGGGACATCCACTCTCGCAATCCCCGACGTGCGCGCCGGAGAGGTAGGCCTCGACCAACGCTCTGAAGGGGCTTAGCCCCGCGTCTTGGAGGCCCTTGACCGCTGTCTTGATCGCATTGGCCGCATTTTCGCTGGCCCGCTCGATGGCCTCGGAAAGCAACGCGTCGCGCGAATCGAAGTGCGCATAGAACCCGCCGTGGGTGAGGCCCGCGCTCTTCATGACGTCGACGACATTCACACCCTTGAACCCCGAGCGGCGCAGGTCGCGCGACGCGGCCTCCACGATGCGCTCATGCGAGGTCGCCTTCCGGCCTAGCGGCTCAATCACGCCGACAACTCCCGATTATCATATGATGATCATCATATTTGCACTCCCCGAAATTTTCAAGTCCTCCTTTGTGCCAAGGCAATCAACGCGTCCGAAGCAGAGCCGCGGAGCGCGGCTCGCACTATAATTGAGCGCAAATGCACCCCGTGGAGCAGTACCATGCAGATAACTAGTCTCGGCGTCTGGGCAGCCCTGGATACCCTCTCTGCGCCGAATGCCGCCGCATTCGCGCGGCGCGCAGAGGCCTGGGGTTATGGGGCCTTGTGGATACCGGAGGCGGTGGGTCGCGAGATATTCTCCGCGTCCGCGTGGCTTCTGGCCAATACCAGCACTCTGATCGTCGCGAGTGGAATCGCGAACATTTACGCCCGCGATTCGTTATCCGCTGCGGCGGCGCAGAACGGTCTCAACGAACAGTCGGGCGACAGATTTCTGCTCGGCCTCGGCGTCTCACACGTGCCTCTGGTGGAGGGCATACGTAAGCACACGTACGGCAAACCCCTCGCAACCATGCGGGCTTACTTGCAGACCATGGCCGAGGCGGACTATCGCGCGGTCCCACCGCCTGCAACGCCCAAGACCGTGCTGGCCGCACTGGGCCCGAAGATGCTGGAGCTCTCCGCCCAGCTTGCCGACGGTGCACATCCGTACAATGTCCCACCGGAGCACACCCGGCAGGCGCGTGGGATTCTCGGTGCGAACAAGCTCCTGTGCGTTGAGCAGGCCGCGATTCTGGAGACGAACGCGGCCGACGCGCGGGCAACCGCTCGAAGGTTTCTCTCGGTCTATCTGGGCTTTCCCAACTATGTCGATAACTGGAGACGTCTAGGCTTTACCGTCGCCGACTTCGCAGGCGGTGGTTCTGATCGGCTGATCGACAGGATCATAGTCTGGGGCGACGAAAGGGCGATTCGCGACCGCATCGAGGAACATCGGCAGGCGGGCGCGGATCACGTCTGCGTCCAGGCAATCGGTCAGGGGGGGCTCCCCGACGAGCGGCTGCTCGCGCTGCTGGCACCACGATAGTGCGAGCCGCGGCGAGCCTCTCCTTGATCGATCACCCTCCTCTGCCAAGCCCGGGCGTATGATGCGGGCTTTCGACAACCCCAAAGTAAGGCACCTCATGGTCAGCACAACGAGAGTCGATCCCACCTTTCTCGAACAGCAGAAGCGTCGCCTTACGGCGCTACGGCAAGAAATCCTTTCCTTGAGGCAGGGTCAGCAAGGCGAACGGCAAGGCGTCAATGCCGACTTGAGTGGCCAGGCGCGAGACTACGAGGACGATGCGCAGAGGCTCGCGGCGGTGGAGTTGCAAGACAACCTGCTGGTGCACGACGATGAACGTTTGAGCAACATCGAGCGTGCCCTGCAAAAGATCGACGAGGGCAGCTACGGCTTATCCGACACGAGCGGAAAGACGATCTCCATCGAGCGTCTCAGAGCCTCGCCGGAGGCTCTATACACCGAAGAAGAGCAACGGCAGCGCGAAGCGGCGAGGTGAGGCACCCGACTTTTAACTTTCAGCGCAGACGCTCGGGGATACGCTTGTGACGGCGTCCGTTTTCTTGAGTTATGCCTCCGATGACCGCGAGGCCGCACGGTCCATAGGCGATGCATTGACGAGCTTTGGCCTCGACGTCTGGCTCGACCAGAGCGAGCTCGGCGGCGGCGACGCCTGGGATCAGAAGATCCGCAAGCAAATTCGCGAGTGCGATTACTTCATGCCGATAATCTCGACGCGCACCGAGGCGCGCCACGAAGGCTATTTCCGTCGGGAATGGCGCTTGGCGGTCGAGCGCACGCTCGATATGGCGGACGATCATCTGTTTTTACTTCCGGTCGTCATCGACGATACCAATGAGGCGCAGGCGCGTGTCCCCGAGAAGTTTCTCACCGTGCAGTGGCTGCGGCTTCCCGAGGGAAAGCCGACTGCCGCGCTCGAGGTGTTGTGTCGTCGCATGGCATCAGGCGCAGTCGTCGAGCCGCAGCCCCCTAAGTCATCCGCAGTCCGAGTCCAAAACTCTTCCGCGGTTGCCGCCGGCGTCTACCCGCCTTTTCCACGCGCGGAACCGGGGCAGCGGCTGCACCACTGGGTCCGAGTCCTCGGTTGGTTATTGCGTTCGGCGTGGATCTTCTTTCAGCGTCTACCCCGGTGGCTACGGATCATCCTCTACCTTTGGGCGCTGGTCGCGCTCCTCTCGATGTGTCGCGGGCATCATGCAAGCTCCGGAGATTCGACCGCCGACGCGAAAAAAATCAAGGCCGTCGCCGACCAGTATGCACTCAGCAAGGATCCCGCCGACCTTGCGAAGCTCGGAGCTCAGATCGCGCGCCAGTTTGCGGACGAGTCATCGGACCAGGCCGCATCCAAACCGGTGCTTGCCATCCCTTTCGCCGCGCCGCCCGGCGACACGGCAGCGGAAAAATTCGCGGACGCCGCTTTCGCACAGACGTACGGGCAGCTTGCGTTGTCGCGCCGCGGACAGGTCCGCCTCGACACAGATTCAGCCGGGCCCAGAGATCCGCATGCCGCGATTCGGAGCGCGCGGGACCATCACGCCACCTACGTGGTTTATGGCGCGGTCAGCGGCCCACCCTCGGCTGAGGCGCTGCTCGTCACCGTAGCCGACGCTGCGGACGGCTCGGTGCTGTGGACCCAATCGTATCCGGTGGCAAGCGCCGATCCCTTGAAGATCGCGAGCGAGGTGGAATCCAAGGTTCCGCAGCCGGATAGCGACTAGCCGGAGCGGCGTGTACGGCGAAACATCGTCCAGGCCGCCGCGGAGAACACCATCGCGTTGGCCACAATGACCGGCGATGCGCCGATCAGCAATCCGTAAGTGATCCACAACACGGCGCCGATCATCTGAGCGGCCCGCAACAGCGACGGACGCGAGAAAAAATACGACCCCACGAAGACCGCAGTGGCCGTCCAACCGAGCGCGCCGATCCAGGAGGCGCTCATCCCGCGACGGCTTCCGCGGCCGCGGATTGACTCAGTATTTCGCTGATGCGCACCCGATCCGTGCGGTCCCGCTCCCAGCCACTCAACGTCAGGCCATAGGATTCGAACACGTCGCGAATGTCACGGGTTTCCCAACCGAGGACCTGATCGAGGATCGGAACCAGAATACTGAACGCGTTGTCGCTGATCACGGTGCTCTTCGCGATCTGGGCAAGCTGCCTGTTCTCGGATACGGCAATCGTGAAGCCGCCATGGTTATTCACGTGCAGCATCACGTGCACGTCTGAGCTACCGTCGCCCACGTAGATCACTCGATCTGCAGTAATCCTCAATCTAAGCTCGAGCTCCTCGATTACGGCGACCTTGCCGTAACCAGCGGGTACTCGCTGAATGCTCCGCACCTCGCCCGATTGGGAGTCGAATTCCAATTCGGTGCCATAGATGTGGTCGGCCGGCAGGATGCCGTCGAGCGCCGAAGTGACGATTTCGCGCGGCGCGGCAGAGATCACGAAGAACTCGAACCGGCAGCTCGGCGTGCCTCGTGCCGTGAAATCGACGAGTGCAGGGATCGCGTGCTTCAGCCGCAGCCGCCTACCCGTCTCTTGCAGATGCTCACGACGCACGCTGCGAAATTCAGGGTCATGGCGGATCAAATAGGCGAGCTCCCCTCCTTGTTGGACGAGATTGCTGCGTGCGAGGCCGGCCACCCGCTCCTCGAACCCCGATATGCCGAGGAGTTCGGCCAACACCATGCCCGAATCCTTGAAGCTCAGGGTCTGGTCGAAATCCGAAGCCAGAAGATAATGTCTGGGCGGTGCGCGCATCTAGCGTCTCCTCTCCATGAGAATGCCCATTCCATAATACGGTGCGACGACAAGATGTCACGCGAGAAAGAATCGCTTACGGTGCGAATTTCTTCATCCGACGAATATGAGAAAACGTGACTTGTTCGGCGGCACCCGTATCCCGCGAGCGACAGGCGCGGAACGCGTCACCACGCCTCTGCGAGCGGAATGTGACCGGCTTCAGCCGCGACGCGCTTCAGCCAGGCGCGGACCGCCGGATAGGCGTCGAGATCAAATCCACCGTCGGCCGCGCAATGTGTGTAGCCGTAGAGCGCGATGTCTGCAATGGAATATCGCCCGCCCGCGAACCAGTCATGCCGCGCCAGATGCGCCTGCATCACGCCGAGCGCGGCGTTGCCTTTCGCATGCCACTCGGGAACGAGATGACGCTTCTTCTCCAATTCCTCAGGCGGCGCGAAGGCGAGCCAGAAGCGAGCCACTGCGATATAGGGCTCGTGACTGTATTGCTCGAAGAACATCCATTGCAGCGCCTCGGCGCGGCCCCATCGATCGGCGGGCGATAGTGGCGTGCCCTCGCTCAGGTACCAGAGAATTGCGTCTGATTCCGCAAGCACGCGGCCGTCCTCGAATTCCAGCATCGGTACACGGCCATTCGGATTCTTCGCGAGGTAGTCGGGCTTGCGCGTCGATCCATCGTGCAGCCCGTAGTTCTTGAGCGTAATCGGAATGCCGAGTTGGTGCGCAACGAGCCGCACCTTGTAACAATTGCCGGACACGTGCATCTGATGGAGAACTGGCATGCTTATGAGCCTCTCGTGTTTTGCGTGGAGTATGCCGGACTGCGGCCCGTATCTGTTAGTCTAAAACCGGTCGGCGCATTGGGAGAGGAAGCATGATGAAGAGGCGGAGCCACCAATGATCCATTCCGGTCTAGGCCGCGCCGCGCGGTTTGCTCGAAGCGCGGCTGCGGCGGTGTTGCTTGGATCGGCCGCCTCCGTGGCCGGCGCGGTGCCCGCGGATGCGCTGGCGCAGGCCGCCAAGGTCGACTGGCAGTGGGGCGTGAAAATCCCGCTGCGAGACGGCGTGCACTTGAACGCAACCGTTTACCGTCCCGCGGGACAGAAGGAGCCGCGGCCCTGTCTGTTCACCCTCACCCCTTATATCGGGGAAAGCTACCACGACCGCGGCATGTACTTCGCCGCACACGGGTATCCGTTTTTAACCGTCGATGTGCGCGGTCGCGGCAATTCGGAAGGGTCCTTTCACCCGATGATCCAGGAAGCGAAGGATGGCTACGACATCGTCGAATGGCTGGCCAAGCAGCCCTATTGCAATGGCAAGATCTCGATGTGGGGCGGCTCGTATGCGGGATACGATCAATGGGCGACGGCAAAGGAGTTTCCGCCCCACCTGAGCACCATCGTCCCGGTTGCATCGCCCGCCGCAGGCGTCGATTTCCCGGGGCGCAACAACCTCCCCTATCCTTACGACATGCAGTGGCTGACCTACACCAGCGGCCATACCGGTCAGGTTCGACTCTTCGGCGACGATGCATTCTGGGTGGGCGCGTTTCGCCGTTGGAGCGAGTCCGGGAGTTCCTTCCGATCTCTCGATACCTTCGTGGGTAACCCATCCGCAATCTTTCAGGAATGGGTGAGTCACCCGGATCAGGATGCTTACTGGGACGCGTACAATCCCACGGCGCAGCAATACGCGCAACTGCAACTGCCGATTCTCACGATCACCGGCATGTACGACGATGATCAGCCGGGCGCGCTCGCGCATTACCGCCGCTACATGCAGGCCGCATCAGCAAAAGGACGCGCGCGCCACTACCTCGTGATTGGTCCCTGGGATCATCCCGGGACGCGAACACCGAAGCAGGAATTCCTGGGTTTGAAATTCGGTCCGGCGAGCCTCGTAGACCTGCCGCAGTTACACCTCGATTGGTACCGATACACCATGGAAAACGGGCCGAGGCCGGAGTTTTTGCGCAAATCCGTCGCCTATTACGTGAGCGGCGCGGAGCGCTGGCGCTATGCGGATACGCTCGAGGCAGTGACCGCAACCTCCCGGCCGTTCTTTCTCGACTCGAGCGGCGACGGCGCCCGGACCCTCTATGCTGCTGGAGACCTTGCGCCGGGCCGCCCGGGGCGAGGCGCTCCGGACCGCTATCGCTACGATCCGAACGATGTGTCAATGGCCAAACTCGAGTCCGAAAGTAACCTCGATGTCGTGACCGATCAGCAGGTCGTGCTCGCGAACGACGCCAAGGTCGTGTACGTCTCGGCCCCCTTCGAGCAGGACCAGGAGCTCAGCGGCTTTTTCCGCTTGCAAGCCTGGATTTCGATCGATCGGCCGGATACGGACTTTTCGGTCACGGTGTCGGAGATCGACCCCGGCGGCACCGTGACGCCCTTAGCGTCCGACATCATGCGGGCGCGCTACCGTGAGTCGCCACGGTCGCCCCGGCTCGTGACCACGAAGGAGCCTTTGCGGTACGACTTCGATCGGTTCACGTTCGCGTCCCGGCAGATGCGCAAGGGCAGCCGGCTCGAGCTTGTGGTGTCGCGGGCGGATCCCCTTGCGTATGAGAAGAACTACAATTCTGGCGGCGTGGTGGCGGACGAGACCATGCGGGATGCGCGCCGCGTCACGGCCGAGATTTTCCACGATGCCAAACGGCCGAGCGCGCTGTACGTGCCGTTCGCTGCCGCTGACACGCCTACGCCCGCCCCGTGAGATCGGGTCCGGGCTCGGCCGACTCGCTCGACGGCGCCGGCGTGAATTCGATCGGCAGGCCACGCAGGCCCCAGACGCCTGGGAATGGACGGTGACCGATCTTGCCCACGAGCTTGGGGTTGTCGAGCCGCCGAGCGATCAAGTGCAGAGCCTCCTCAATCTGAGCACGGGCGATGAACTGGCCGAGGCACATGTGGATGCCGCGGCCGAAGGCCATGTGGCGATTGGCCTGCGGCCGCTCGGGGTCGAAATCGTCCGGACTCGGAATTGCGGAGGGGTCGCGGGTCGCCATGCTTACCGGGAAGAACAGCATGGTGTCCTTAGGGATCAGAACGCCCCGATAACTCAGAGCGTCGTTCACCAATCTTGGGATGGTGGCGGGGTTTTGATACCGCAGACCTTCCTCGACGACTTTCCGGCAGTACGCCGGATCATCCTTACAGCGCGCATAGATCTCCGGCCGTTTGATCAACTCATACATAATCATGGTGAGCACATTCTTGGACGTGTCGTAGCCCGCGACGAACAGAAAGATGAGGAGATTGCTCATCTCGATAGTCGTCATACCGCCTGAGTCATTCGCGGCAATAAGCGCATCCAGCAGGTCGGGTTGTTGTGCCAAGCGGTGTCCCGCCCGGCGGGCGGCGACCAAGTCCGCGATGAATTCTTCCATGACCTCGATCGCCTGTTCTAATCTCGGGAGAAAATCCGGGATGAGATTGAAGCTGAGGCCCAGGGTCTCCAGGGAGGACTTCAACTTGGGGACCACCTCGGGAGAGGCACCGATCATGCTGCAGATTACGGTGATGGGAAAGTAGGAGACGAATTCCTCGAAGTCGAACTTGGCCTTGGGCGCCCATTCGTCCAGCAGGTGGGAGATTACCTGCCGCATCAGCCCGCGATGTTGATTTGCGGCACGCGGAGTGAACATCGGAGCGAGTACGTCGCGGAGGCTCTGGTGGCGGTCGCCGCCGATGCCGTTGATCGATCCAAGTTGAAATTTCCCCCACTTGGACCCCCGGGCATTCATGAGGTCGATCATGCCCTCCTGGGCGACACGGAGCTTGTCGTCCATGCCGAGCAAATCTTTCATGGCGGCGTATTCGGTGATGACGTAACCGAACGAGCTCCGCGCGAGCCAAGGATGCTGATGGCGCGCAGCGGTGAAACACGCAAACGGATCCTCGGCGAATTTCGGATCTTCTATCGCCAATTGGGGCAAAGACAGGTCTGTGACTGGCTGCATATTTTGAAATCTCGCTGCAATCATCTGTGAAACAAGGTCTCGGGACCGAAACCCTTGGCATAGCGCAGGCCAAGCCGCACGCGTCGATCGGCGCCGTCATCCCGGGTGAGAATTCTCACATCCCTTACCTCGGCAAAACGCACGGTTATTTCTCGAACAGCGAGCTTTTCAGTGCGTTGATGTAGCTCTGGCGGAACTGCTTGACGACGTTAGTTTTCGGGCTGAAGCGGTCAAACGCGTGATAGGCACCTTCCACAATGCGAAGCTCACAGGCAACTCCTGACTCGCTCAGCCGTTTCGCATAGCTCACATCTTCATCGTGGAACAAGTCAAATGTGCCCACGCCGATCCAGCCGGGTGGCAGACCCGAGAGACTTTCTCGCCGTGCCGGAGCCGCGTAGGGATGGATATCCGGACCTCCCGGCGCACTCTGAAGGTAGGAGACCCAGCCAAATCGATTGCACTCGTTGTTCCATAGTCGCACGCTAGACATATCAATGTCAGTGCGTGACGCCGTTCGATCATCGAGCATCGGATAGATGAGTAACTGGAATGCGACCGGAACTTCTTTGCGGTCATGAGCCATCAGTGCAAGGGCCGCGGCCAGGCCTCCGCCGGCGCTGGAACCACCAATCGCGATACGGTCGGGAAGCACGTCGAGTCCATTTGCCTCTGCATGCAGCCAGCGTAGAGCCGTGTAGCAATCGTCGATCGCGGCGGGAAAGGGATGCCCCGGCGCCAGACGGTAATTCACCGCAGCCACCGCAATCCCGGCCTCTCGGACCATGGCGATGTTGTTGTCCTGATCTATCTCGCAGTCCCCCATGACAAAACCGCCCCCGTGTATCCAAAGCATCGCGGGAACGCGACCCCGGAGCTTCTCGGGGCGGTAAAATCGAACCCGTATCAAACGCGCTCTATCCAAGCCTGGCAAAAAGACATCTTTGACTATCACGCCCTCGACCCTCGGCACTCGTGAAGTCTTTGGCGAGTGTCGTAGTGCTCCGGTCAATCGCATGAGTCGTACGACCATTCTTGGATGGACCGATCGCGGAACAAAGCGCGCCAGGGGATATAGATCAGGGTGAAAAGCAGTCATACAGATCTTTCAAACCCGTGGCCAGTTTACTCCGCAGTCTCTCTCGTTCTCCTTTCATCATATTAATCAAAGATTTGAGGGTAAGCGACTCCGTCTCGGCTCGCGTGTCGTCATAGTAGAGAAGGCCGTAACGGGATAAAGTGAATTCGACAGACCAACTCATATCGGCCTATTGGCCGGGCGCGGATGAAAGCGAGGACGGGAATGAGCAAAGAGCTTTCAGGAAAGGTGGCGATTATCACGGGAGGTGCCAACGGAATCGGTCGAGGCACCGCCGAGTTGTTTGTGGAAGAAGGAGCGAAAGTCGTCATCGCCGATATCGATGAGGATCGAGGAAGGTCGCTCAGCGCCGGCTTGGGGCCCGCCACGCGCTTCAAGCACACGGATGTAGCGAAACGGGAGCACGTTCAAGCGCTAGTGGACTTCGCCGTCGCAGAATTCGGCAACCTGCATATTATGTTCAACAATGCAGGCGTATCCGATGCGGCTTATGGTCCGTTATTGGACGATGACTTCATTCACTTCGAGCGAGTCATGCGCGTCAACGTGCTCGGCGTGATGCTTGGGACGCAAATAGCTGCGCGATACATGGCAACACGCGGGGGCGGCTCGATCATCAACACGGCGTCAATTGCGGGCGTTAGCGCCGGACACGGGTTGTCGAGTTACCGCGCCTCCAAAGCGGGTGTAATCCAATTCACGAAGTCTGCCGCAATCGAGCTCGGACCGCTTTTGGTGAGAGTGAATTGCATCTGCCCCGGCAATATCCCCACGGATATGGGGACATTTGCATCGCCCGCACCGGGTATGACGCAGACCGATGCGGATCGAATACAAACAGCGGTGCGGGCGGTCCGAATGAAGCATCAGCCACTACAGCGACAGGGTCAGTCCCGAGACATCGGCCACGCTGCCGTGTTTTTGGGAGGCGATCGATCGCTTCAGATCACCGGCCAAGTGTTGTCGATCGACGGAGGAGCAACGGCGGGCAATGTCCGCAGCCAAATCGCCGAAATCATGGAAGCACGACGTTCTGCAGTGACAGAGTAGCGTTTGCCGCTGTCATCCTGAGTGTTCATTGCGCGCAGGCAGCGGCTCGTCGGGGCTCGGCATGTTGGGGAATAGACCGTACTCGGGGCTTTTGACGAACTGCGCCGACAAGTCGACCGGGCCCCGGTAGTGCAGCGCCCACTGGCGCCACTGAAATCGCCAATGGCCCTCTTCCTCGACATAGCGATCATGATAGATACCGATGGTCGCGACCGAAGTGCCGTCCAGGAACTTGGCATATTCGAGACAGTGCACCCTGCCGATCGCCGTACCCGCGCCCACCTCGAGAATGGGCGCACTGACCGTCATCAATACCCGTTCGTAACCACCCAATAGACGCGCAATGGTACCGCTGATCTCCGTGCGCCCGCGCAAATGCATGCCGGCAATTTTCCACTCGCCGTTTGCGGCAAAGCACATGCCGAAGGCATCGGCGTCCTTGCGCCAGACGGCATCGATGTAGCGTGCATACAGTTGGCGGATCCCACTATCGGCGACGATGAATTCAGTCACTGTCACTCCTCGATATCTCGCGCTGATCGTACTCAGACGGGTGTCCAAATCGGTGCGCCGCGCTCGGCCCGCAGGGACGGAATCACTCGGCCATCGACGTCGGTGATGCCATATTCCTGCGCGAGCTCGGCGTTGATGAACGTGCCGCCCGTGCGCCGCAGTATGTGCGGATCCTTGGTGAGCGCCGCGATGACTCGTCCGGGAAACTCGACGGAGCAGCCGGCAGCACTGTTGAGCTGTGAGGCCATGCCAGGAACGGTGCGAAGATTCTGCTGCGCCCGCTCCGTGTATGTGAACCCCTGCCACAGCGAGAGCGAGGCCACATTGTGCGGTTTGAGTTCGATGGCCATGTCGCGAGCCATGCGGTCGCCGGCCGTCTTGCACGTGCCGAAAATCACACTGTACGTATAGGTCACCCCCACATATCCCGAGA
>Ga0302324_100000447_pt1 | contig 111877 bp, 96 predicted proteins | sample Palsa_T0_1_FD_201949 | JGI IMG/M metagenome (GOLD analysis project Ga0302324, IMG submission 201949) | Peat permafrost microbial communities from Stordalen Mire near Abisko, Sweden - Palsa_T0_1 | ecosystem: Environmental > Terrestrial > Soil > Palsa > Peat permafrost | place: Sweden: Abisko... | reverse complement strand
TACCTGTCGGCCAAGTATTTACCTTGAGTGAAGACCTGCCCGCTCAGGTGCCTGAGGCCGTCTCGCTCGAACAGGCGCTGAAACTTGCATTCGAGGAGCGCTCCGATCTTAAGGCTGCCCGGCTGCAATTGAAGGCCGCAAGCGAAGCCCACAGAGCCTCGAAGGCGGAGTATCTCCCGTCGCTTGAGGTCAAGGGCGACTACGGGATCGAGGGGATAAACCCGAACAAGGGAGTTTCTGTTTTTCAGGCCGCAGCCACGGTCACCATCCCGATCTTTCAAAGCGGCCGCGTGAAAGCGGATGTCGAACAGGCCGATGCCGCGCTCAGCCAGCGACAGGCGGAATATGCCGATGAAAAAGGTGTGGTCGAACTTGATGTACGACAAGCCTACGTCGATTTGCAGGTAGCGACCGAACAGATCGCGGTCGCGATAGAGAATCGCAAAGTGGCTGCCGAAATTCTCACCCAGTCGCTCGACCGATTCGCCGCCGGGGTTACGAATTCAGTGGAAGTCGTGCAATCGCAAGAGACCGTCGCCTCGGCAGAGCGGGACTATGTCAGCACTCTCTTCTCTCTCAATCTGGCTCGGATCAGCCTTGCCAGAGCGACCGGACAAGCCGAACAGTTCATCCCGAACATGCTGAAAGGAAATTGACCATGCCTACCACGACTGACGAAGAAGAGAAAGATCAGAAGCCGCAAGAGCTCGATCAGCAGAAGGGCGAGAAAGCAAAGAAGCAGCAGTCGCCCGGCGACCAGGGAAACAAATCGCAAGGCAATGGTCACAACGACGGGGGCCGGAGGGAAGGCGATCAGGACAAAGATCAGGACAAGAAGGGCGATTCCGCAGAGAAGGACGACGACAAGAAAAAAGAAGAGCAGAAGCCGGTTGATCCCGCCACCAAACGGCGACGAATCATTATCGGGATCGCTGTCGGGGTCGTTGTGCTGGTGGCTGGGATCGCGTGGTGGCTCTACTCCCGCACCTACGAGTCGACGGATGACGCGCAAATCAACGGGCACCTCAACGCGATCGCTTCACGCGTGGCCGGGACGGTGAAGGCGGTCTACGTTGAAAATGATCAGCCGGTGAAAGCAGGCCAACCCCTGGTCGATCTGGATCCGAGCGACTACCAGGTCTTGGTGGAGCAGGCCCGTGCGAACTATGAACAAGCCATCGCTCAGGCGGCTGCAGAAAGTCCGAACGTCCCCATCACGGTGACTTCCAACCGAGCCACGGTGGATACGGACGTGCAGCAAGTTGTCAATGCGGAGGCGGCAATCGCCAGCGCACAACGCGACTACGACAGCAATTCCGCAAAGCTGCGTCAAGCTGAGGCGAACAACCGGAAGGCCCAGTCCGATCTGGTGCGCTACAAGAAATTGGTTGACCAGGGAGAAATCTCTTTATCCGACTATGACCAATACGTTTCGAATGCAGGTGGGGATGAGGCGGCAGTCGAGGCGAGCCGATACGCGGCCGCGTCTTCGGAACAGATCGTCGAGGAGAAAAAAACGATACTGCGCCAGCAGCAGACCAAACATTCCGAGGACAAGGCCAATTTACCCCGTCAGCTCGCGGCTCACAAGGCAACCGTCGATTCCCGCAAAGCCAGCGTGGACTCGGCGAAAGCGCAGCTGGATACGGCTCTGCTCAACCTGAGCTACTGCCACATCGTGGCTCCGGTGGACGGCATCGCGAGTCAGCGCAGTGCGGAAATCGGAGGCAGAGTTTCGCAAGGGCAGCAGCTCATCGTGGTGGTTCAGATTGACAATGTCTGGACGACCGCGAACTTTAAGGAGACACAACTCCGAAAAATGCACGTGGGCCAGCACGTGACCATCGAGGTGGACTCACTCGATGAGTCGTTCGATGGCGAGGTGGAGTTTATGCCAGCCGCTACTGGAGATCGATCCAGCCTGTTCCCGCCCGAGAATGCAACCGGCAACTACGTCAAGATCGTACAACGGCTACCTGTGCGGATACGCTTCAACCCGAATCAGCGCGACCTGGATAAGTTGCGACCCGGCATGTCCGTCGAGCCCAAGGTTCATCTTGATTGAAGATACCCCTGACTTACACAGCGAGTTCCCTCACCCCAGACGTGTGGTGTCGAGAGGGGCGACTTGATGTTCAAGTGGGAACTGCATGAGGCGGTGCTCCGTTCCCACGACCGGCGCTTCGCGGCATCTAGTGTTTGAAAGAGACATTTTGGAGATATGGGAATTATGAAACGAGCCTGGAGACAGTTCTCGGTTGCGGCAGTGGTCATCGTTTGCACAGCTGGAGTTTCTCTTGCCCAGACGTCTGAAGACGCGCTGGAAAAGGGGTTTGAAAACCCGCCCAGCACTGCGCGACCGCGCGTGTGGTGGCACTGGATGAATGGGAACATTACGCGAGAAGGCATCAAACTCGATCTTGAGTGGATGCATCGGACCGGGATTGCGGGGTTCCAGAACTTCGACGCAGCACTGCAAACACCGCAGGTTGTCGAGAAGCGCCTGGTCTATATGACCCCACAATGGAAGGACGCCTTCAAGTACGCGATCGGCCTCGGGGACCAATTAGGAATGGAAATGGCGATTGCAGGTTCTCCCGGTTGGAGCGAAACGGGTGGACCCTGGGTGACACCAGCTCAAGGAATGAAGAAGTACGTCTGGTCCGAAACGATCTTGGATGGCGGAAAGCCATTCGTGGGCAAGATTGCTCACCCTCCCAGCACCACTGGAGTTTTCCAGAATCTTGGCGTTCACGAACAGGTTGGACCACCGGGGCCACACTTGCCGGAGCTATATTCGGATGCCGTGGTCGTAGCGTTCCGGCTTCCTTCTGGCTCATCTGGGCTAGCAACAGAGCAGGCCAAAATCACTTCCAGCGGCGAGGGACTGGAACTGGACCCGGCAATGCTGAGTGATGGAGATCTGGAGAAAACCACCAAAGTGCCCTTCCCGACTCCTGGGTCGGATTCCTGGATTCAGTTCGAATACCCTACGCCGCATACGATTCGCGCGGTAACGTTTGTGACAAAGGAGCCGGGATTCATCCAGGAATTCGTCAGCGGGATTCCCGAGAAGACCCTCGATGCCAGCGACGACGGGCAAAGGTTCCACAGGGTAGCCAGCCTGAGCGGAGGCAGAGCGCCTGAACACACCATCTCATTCGATCCGGTAACAGCCAAGTACTTCCGAATTATGTTCAAGCACAACCCACCACCACCCCCTCCGGCTTGGGCCGAGGGGATCGATTTTTCGTCGTTCGGTCTGCCGCCCACTGTTCCGACCTCATACGAAGTTGCTGAGTTGGTTCTGCATTCTGATCCGCGGGTGAATCACTTTGAAGAGAAAGCAGCCTTCGTTCCCGAGCCCGATCTCTATGGGTATTCGCCGCGAAAGTGAATGCGCTCGGCCACTTGTGAGGGATCGTCCGACCACTTCGGCTTGATGCCGTGACGTTGAAGGAACGAACAGTACTTCATACCTTTAAACCCCAGCAGGATAGCAGCGAATAGGATCGTGTCCCGCTTGCCTGGGGTCGCCCTCTTTTTCTTCCTGCTGGCTCCAGTTGGCAGACTTCCGAACTTGGCGAGGATGGTCTTCATAGTCTCATCTAAACTCGTTAGCCTTGTGCCTATTTCGACTGATGAAACCGATTTCTCGGAGCCGTCGACGCCCACTTCAGCAGAATCGCATTGTCGCCTGCGGTATTGTCCGATTGTCAGTGCAAACAGCGACGTATCGTCGAGGGGGCCACGAATCAGGTTCGCCGCATTATCTCTGACCTTCTGCTCCAACACTCGAACAACAACATCGCCGTGCCGTTTGTGCATGGCGATGATTTCCTGGGCAGCTTCACTGCGTTTCGCCTCATAGCGAACAGCGCGACTCAGTTCCGCGTTAAAAATCCCTGCTAACTCAGTCTCGGAACGCAGGTGCAACTCAATGCCATGTCGCGTATAGTCCGTCGCGATGGCCCGCTCCAGAGGGCTCTTGCGAGGCCCTATGAACACATCGGAAACATAATCCTTCTCAGAGTCGTAAGCCAAGAGACCTGCTGCCGTAGTCGCGAACCGTCGGTCGGTACATTGGCTGCATCGACCGCAATGCCGCTGATTCTTGGTCTTGAACATCGAGTGCGAACATGAGCAGGTATGACCAATTAGGTGGGCAGCTTGATGTGTCGCTATGCTCTGCACCACCTCAGTCTTTGTTTTGAGCAGATAGGGGTTATCGACTATGAAATCGCGCTCTGTTACCGCAGCAGAGAGGGAAGATAATAGATGAAGAGTCACTGGATGAGTGGTGCGGGAGGCCCGCACGCGGAGAACTTCCTCAGCAATAGGCAGGTTCAAACTCACGACTCCATTCTCATAGAACCGCACCCCGCCTGCCTGAACGGACTGCGCGACAAGCGTGCCTAGCGCCGAGTATAGGAATGAACGAGTCCGCTGAGTCGGCTCTCGCCCCAGTCGCTCCGCCTTGTTGATCCACACCGGAATGTGGGCTAGTTGATTGGGAAACTGCCTCTGCAACTCCGCGAAGAGCCTTTTCTGGCGGGAATCCAACGTTGTCACGGGGCGATGACTAACCAACATTACCCTGTCGCCGCTGGCCGCTGCTTCTACCGCCCCGGCTAGAGAATCCAGGCCGCCTGAAAACATGATCACACGTTCGGGACGATTGAACGGCCATTCTTCCAAGTCGCCGAATTGAAAGTACGGCTGTTGATCGGCGCGGTCACGCTCCAATGGCAGAAATGTAAAGGAGTATTTATCGTTCGAAAGAAAGCCGAGAACCTCTACCAGCAGATTTTGGACCTTCGTTGCACCCCAAAAGGCGGGCTCTCGCACCGGGATGACAAATGCAAAGTCTCGACTCCAGGGCTCCGTGCTCTGATCGTCGGTCCACTTTTTCCCTCTGAGCGTGGCGCAATCGGCACTGAAGACATAGGATGCAATTTCGAGAAAATCGATCAACCGGGGAGAAAGATCATGGCGGAAAACCTTGGCTACATTCTCGAAGCGAATGTATACGTTCGCATCGCTTCCAATGGCGTCGAGTTCTACACGGTGCCTTCCCTTCGCGACAGGGTCACTGCCGGCGACGTTTGCCCCACTGCATACAAAGAGTCGAGGCTCGATCACAAGGTCGCTTTCTGCTGCTCAAGTTCGCTGCGCAGCTTTTTCAAAGCGACGGCTAGAAATCCCGACGTATTTTCAAGATCGATTCCTTTCTGGTACTCCGTCTTCGAGTACCAGTCACCGCAGAAATCTCGCACGATCCGAGCGCTCTGATCGCAGTGGGACCGAAGGGCATCGTTAAATTCAGCGATGGCCCCCAAATCCGGCAGGCGTGCGCTGCCGAGAGCTGCTGCGGTGACTCGGCTCAGGTAGAAGTTGAGGAATCGCGCGACAAACCGTCCAAAGAAGCGTTGCCCCAATTCCCCGAACCCTTTCTTGGTTGAAAGGGAACGCACAGCATTTTGCAGCTCGGCGCCGCTACCCCTAAACAGGCTGACCGTCCGCGTTCCTGCGAGGCTGGTTATCGCCTCACCGGCGGCTTGCTGAGCGATCTCGCTTAGGTCAGTTGCGCGGGATGGATTCGAGCGAATGTGGCGGTCGATAGCATCCTGCACTTCGGCAGTGAAATCGAAAACATTGCTGTCACTCGTCAGATGAATGCCGTGCTTGCTCAGCGCTGCTTCCCAATCGGATGAGCGTGATGCAAGTGCGACTTGGGTTAAGAGGTAAAACGTGTAGCGGACGCCGGGGTCATCGACCGCCCTGTCCAAGCCTGTCTGGGCTGCGTCTAACGTTCGCGCTGCAATCGCAGCAACGTGGACTGCGGCATTTGCGACATCGCCCGTCGGACCCGCCCCAGCAATTTGCTCGACCAGTTCATTCCACTTGCGCGTTTTTGGAACTTGGCCCAGCCGCGTGTGACCCATGACAATACTCCGCTATTTTCAGGGCTCAGCTTGCAACAGCAAAGGATGCTACATCGGAACAGGAACGAAAGGAAGCTGTTTGGCCCGACCTTAGTCCGGCCAGCGCACTCGCGCAACTCGCGTCCCGCGAGTAAAACTTTTCCCGCCTCCAGGCGTGATTACTACAAGGCGATTCGATAGTTTCCACTCGCGGCTTCCAAACACCGCATTGAGTGTGGCCCCCCACGCGGTCATGATTCCACCAATTCAATGAGGCGAATCCAAGTGGAACCCGGTGGCATGAACACGGCAGCACGAGTGCCAGGAGAGTTCGGTGATAGGCCCAACCAACCTCTCTCGACTTCTTTTTCCGAGCCTGAAAGGCAATCTGACGACGATCCTGGCCAGCCCTTAACCTATCGCCTCAGCGAACTCCGCCAGCATCCCAGCTTCTCGCGCCTTCGTTTCACCGTTCCAGCGTCCAAGTTGTCCGCTCTCGCTGAACAAGGCGAACTGGCGTTTCGAGAGCCGCTCCTGGTTACGCGAGAGCGGGTTGTCATTGACGGCTACGCGCGATGGGAACTGGCTCGCCTGACTGGGCGACCGACGCTCTCATGTGTCGAATACGAGTTAACAGACGAGGAAAGCCTTCGTTGGCTACTCCAAAAGCATCGTCGGTCCAACGGCATGAACGATTTTTGCCGGATACTCCTGGCGCTGGAACTTGAGCCTTGCTTCAAGGAAAAGGCCCTATCGAATCAACGGCTCGGCGGTCAGATGAAGGGTTCGTCAAATTTGACAGAAGATGCAATCGTAGATGTCCGAAAAGAGATTGCCGCTGCCGCAGGCGTCTCCGTGGGCAACGTGACCAAGGTCAAGCGGCTATTACGAACCGGCCAGCCGGAACTGCTGGAAACATTACGCGACGGCGAGGTGTCGATCCATCGGGCGTGGAAATGGACCACTGAATCACCGGATCGGCAGATCGAGTCCCTGAGGACCTATCGCAACAAGAAAGGTGTCAGCAAGGCCATACGCGATCTGATCTCACGGCACGGGCGACACAACCTGACGACTTCCCCAGACCTAACGAGCCTGGTCAGGCGTTTGTCCGCACTTAGTTCAGGTGAATTCAATTCGGTAAGCGTCTCTGTGATACCAGTCCACGGCAAGACAATCTTTGTAACTGAAGAGCTAATGCGAACTCTCACGTCTTACCGGGAGTCGATACCCGTATGGCCCTCAAGCAACCGCTGAAGGACATCTTGATCGCAACTCGCCCTCACTGGGATCGTCCCGAGATCCGCCCAGCCGTGCGCGAGAACTTCTCCAAACTGATCGACTGCCGTACCCCCGCATTGGGAGCCGAAGTGTTTGCGTCAGAAACCGAAGAGAAGCTCGTCTACCATACCTGCAAATCGCGGTCCTGCCCGAGCTGTGGGCAGCGAGCTACGCTGCTTTGGCAGCGAAACCAGTGGAGCGCTCTTCCCGACATTCCCTATACTGGCATCGGCTTCACGATGCCGAACGTGTTGTGGCCCATCTTCCGACGCAATCGGCATCTCCTGCACGACTTGCCCGCGCTGGCTGCAGCGGTTATCCAACAATGGGTCAAGACCACATACGGCGTCCGCGTTCTCATTCTTGTGGTGCCGCATACGTTCGGACGGCACCTGAATTTCAACGTTCATCTGCACATCATGGTTTCGGCCGGAGGTCTGCGAGAATCGGATGGCCGCTGGATTGCGCCGCTACACTTCGACAGGCGCACGCTCATGCCTATATGACGCTACGCCGTCATAACCTATCTTCGAGCTACTCTGAAGAAGGGCTTGCTGACTTCGGAGGCGAGCACCGAAGACATACGAATAATGCTGCGGACGCAATACGAACGGTGGTGGAACGTCTACGTTGATCCCATCCGGTCGAAATGGCACTTTCTACGATATGTAGCGCGGTACGTTCGACGACCGCCCATCGCCCAGCATCGATTCACCAAGATCACGGATCGAGAGGTTGAGTTTTTGACGAAGGATCTGAAGGAAAGGGAGGTAGTGACAACCCGCTACTTGATTGAAGACTTCGTAGACGCGCTGGCCGCTCACGTGCCAGACCGTTACCGACACGCGATGCGTCGGTTCGGGCTGCTCGCCTCCCGCACACAGCACTCGACATCGGCTGCCCTGTTTCTGCGCCTGGGACAGACGAAACGCCCACGTCCACATCGGTTGAGTTGGCGGAATGCGCTACTCAAGTATTTCGGAGTAGATCCGCTCGTCGATAGCCGCGGCCGATCCATGCATTGGGTTCGGCGCGCCTGAAGCCAGTGACAAGTTAGCGTTTCGCTCGGAGTCCGTTCCTCCTCAAGTTCGATGCCCTCAGCAATTCTGAACTTTCGCAGAATCACTCCAGATAAAACCTCGGAACTGTCGTAGCCGAAACGGATTTTTGTTTTTCCTATAGATCGAGAAGTACGGGCCACCCGCCAATCGTCCACGACCGAAGGTTCGCGCGGAACGTCTTCTTATCGCAGCGTCCGATTTGGATCCTCCGCTACCAGCACGCGTGTTTTCGTGCCGAACATTCCATAGTCAGTGAACAGCCCACGGCACCAGCGGGTGCTCTTCCTGTCCTCCGACTGTGCCACGAGGGTGACTGGAACCAAGTGCTGGGCTCCGTCCTTTTCCACCCAGCCATAGGTCACCAGCGCCCGGTAGCGGTAGGACGGACCCGTGAGGTCCATGGTCAGTGAAATTCTCAAAATTACCCCGGAGGTGTCTGTCCAGACTTCGCCGTGGCAGTCGTAGAATTTATTCGGGTGCCGGAAGAAACTGAGGCCAATGAACTCCAGGAGTCCAACATAGCCGAACGAGCACACCCTATCCTCGGCTCTCGCGGCATACTGGAATACGTGGATGGTTCGACCGGACGCAACGGCGTCGGGCGCCTGGCGGAGGGCCACGCCGTAAAACCTCCCTACCATCTGCGGAAGCTGTGACCACTCGGCTCCCGGATTCACGAAGTCGGCCACAGGCGGGAACGGGATTTCGTCATAGAACTTTTTTCCGCTTGGGCGATGCCAGCGCTGGTTCCCATCCAGGACAAGCGTCTCGTAGGCATCGGCGGTTTCTGCCTCGCGGTTGTCGCGTCCCCAGGCAAAAGTCTGCGTGGCGATGAAGTTCGTCATGGAGTCGGCGAGTCGCTGCGCCGCTAACCGCAACCGTAACACGTCCGCAGAATTTGTTGGGTGCGCGTCTCCGGCTGGCAGGTCGTAGGGAGGGTAGAGATCGGCTGCGACCGGGGAGACGAAAACCTGTTTGGGAAACAGAACCTCCTGCAGATAGGGTTGAGCCCGCCCCACAAAGTCCGCAAGCTGCCCTGCGGGCACGGCTAACGCCACGCCATCCTCGCCGATGGCATTGAAGATGCCGACGATTTTCCCGCTGCCGTTGACCACGATCCCGCCGCTGGCGCCGGGACGCACCCGGCCGTCCTTGCAGCGGTAGGACAATAACCCTTGCGGGTTCTTGCCCAGGAAGGTGCCCCGCCAGTGGACTAAGCCTCGCTTCGGGTTCCAGCCGAGCGGATAACCGTAGATGTCCGCTTCCTCGCCCTCCGCCAAATCCTCGGTGTCGAAGCCGGCGCCGTGGAGTCCCTTGAGAGGACGCCGCATCTCGTAGATGGCGAGGTCGTGGGCCATCGTATATTTCATCGAACCGGGCACGGGGAACCCCGGAATCCTGATCCGCTCCGCTCCCGCCTCCTCCGGGCTGGTATCAAGGTAACGGTGTATGGAGGGGACGCCCTTAATGAAGACGCTCGTGCCCATCTCCCGGGCGACGTGGTAGTTGGTTCCCACGAAGCGGCATTCCGGGTCCAGGCAGAAACCGGTGCCGAACCTGATGGAGAGTGGGGCGAGATACCGGATGTCGGGGCCGAAATGGGTGATGGGAAAGACCACGCGCTCGGGAACGAACGCTTGAGCGGAACAGGCGGCGGTGAGGAGGAGAACGAGAAGCCAGCGCATAGCGGGATCGTCGTACGGAAGGCTTCGAAACGTGCGTGATATCCGTCACATCCACGAAGATTGTGGCTGTGGATTTCCCTTTGCGGGAAAGGTCCGCGATGGGCGAATGAGCTTCGGTTCCATAATGAGGACGCGCTTATTCCGAAAAATGCGCTTTCCCGATTAGGGGCTTGCCGCGCTCCGCGCCGCGTGCGATAGTCGCGTTGGGTTTCCCTTCAATTCCCTCCGAGCGGAAAGGAATCGACAAATGCAACCTGAAATTTCGCTCGGGGTCGCTCTGCGTCTCGGGAGCGTCGCCGTTCCAACCCCTCACAGCAGTCACATCGAACGTTGTGGCGTCGGCATGGTCTATGCCGTGCTGGGCGTCCGATCAGTGGACTGCAACACCATCAACCTGCTCTATCCCGCAAAGGTCGACAAAATCTGGCCCTGCCCGTGGTGCGACGAAGGCGAACTCGTGGGCGCATCGGTGGTGCGCCATCCGTTCATCCTCCACTACCTTACCGGCGAAATCGCCCTCGAAGATCTGGCCCAATGGCTTGATTTTCTGTTTGCCGGCGCGGAGCCGAGCTGGGCGGAAACCCAGACGCGAATACAAGCGATGCCCAACCGGACGCGCGTCGAAGAGGAGGCGGAGCTGGCGGTGCAGTCATGACGCTTAAACAGATAGACGCCGCCTTAGCAGAGCTTCTGCGCTTGGGCTTGGTCGAGAAGGTGCGCGATGTCGAAGGCGTCGAACGCTTCTCTCCCTGTGGATACGGTCAATCATCACGGCGAGATCGCGGTCGCGTTGCGACGCCGGTAGAGCCGACGGGCCGCTGAATGTGCGAGTTAGCGTACCCTGTTCAAAGTTTCTTCCAGTCGGTCAAGGACACCAGTTCGTCCAGGATTTCCTGCAACCTCTGGAGCCGACGTTCGTGATCTCCTGCTGAGCCCGGAAGCTTCCTACCAGTGCCCATGTACTGCCGATTTGCTTCGCTGATTTGGGCTATTTCCTCCCGCAACTTGGCGATGCGTTCTTTGACGGGATTCTGCATGGCGATAGGCTAGCAGAGAAGCAGCGGAACACGGCGCTAGACGCACGCAAGCCGGGAGCCCTACAGATCGGTAGAAGTAAATAGCTCCATCGGGCCAGATCGCATCACCCTTCAGACCATTCCGCGACCAGCGGAGGAGCCGTAAAGTATGGAGGCTGGCGGCTGGGCACTGAAGGAGGCGGTGACAAAGCGCAAAGGTTCACCTCTCGACGCTCTGCCGCCAGTCCAAACCTCAGGCTTTTCGCTTCACAGGTTTCGTTGAGCCGCTTCATGGAAACGGAATTGGGACTCTAGCGAACTTAGCCATGTCTGAAGAGCAACTCCAGAGCGCTTTTCGATGTATAAGAAGCGCAGACCCATCACAAAGGAGTCGCTCCAAACTACATCCGCTTTGCGTGAAAAGCCTGTGGTTCGAACACTTGGAATCTCGAACTCCACTGTAACGACTCCTTTGATTCGCAGTGGATCACGGGGATTGCTTTTGTGCCTCCGGGCACATCGTCACAGTCGATCACAAGTCCATCTTTTGTGCCCCTGCGGTACCAATCTTCTTCATTGCCGGTCTCCTTTATCTCTTGTGCTTCGAGCACGTCCAAAAAACTGGGGCGAACAGCATCCCGTTGAAGACCGACCTTCTCATCCCATCTGATCACATCAACCGTCGTTCGGATTTCGTAACGCAAATCAAAGTAGTAAACAGCGAGCAAAGAAAACCGTGGGATGCTGCATGGCAAAGGAGTAGCTGTCATGCGGTCGCAGGCACAGAGGCGTAGCCGCGAATACTACCGCGAATCCTACTTTATTCTCCCCACCAAAAAGCAACCAACGGTGAGGCTCCTGAGAACTCTGTTGATGACCGGGGTACTGACGCTGATTGCGATCTTAGCCATGGTCATCATCGCACTCTCGCTGGGCATGTGGTGGGACAGTCTTGGCACGGGCTGGAAATAGAACAGTCCGCAGGCGTTGAACCTTGCGGGCTGTCCGGTGGATGTCACTCATCGACCCCATTCCGAGCGCCCGATTGCGTCACGCGCCGTCAATAGGCAGACGAATGCGAGCGGAAATCGGTTTTCGCCTGAGCGAGATCGTGGCAGCGACGACAAGCAACGGTATCGCCGGCATACAGAATCGCCGCTCGGCGCCCGCATTCCTTTGTGGGGCAACGAAGCCACGCCCGCCGACCGCCGTAGTTGCAGCGTGTCCACTCAAACTTCGCCGTGACGCATCCTCCTCCATCTAGGCGGTAGAAAATTACTCATTCGTGGATCGGGTCTAGGTACCTAACTATGGGCACATCGACCTTCCAGTCACCAGCGGTAAAAGCCTGGGAGAACGGTACAAGAAGCCCGCGGCGCTGCCATTCTCGAATGTCGAACTGCTGATAATCGGACGTGATTTTCTTGCTGTTCGAGCGTCTCCCACTACCCCATCCGCCCATCGCGTAATCTCCCTTCCCCGCCGAAAGTTGATTTTATCGCCATATTGAGACGACGGCACTCGCTAACTCGACCGGAGCAAAGACAGTCACTCTTATCACCCATGTTGTGCTCTATGGGCCAGTTTCGAATCGCTTATCTATCCGGTCGGAACCAGCGCCCCGCTTGGCGTTTGGGCATCGCACGATTCCTTTTGGAAGGATTCTCAGCGCGAAGGCGCTTTTTCCGAAATCATTAGGGAGTCACGGCCAGTCACGGCCCAAAACCTTCCAATCCGTCCATCGCCTTCCACGGTCGTCTAATGCCACTTCCGCCCATGTTTGCTCGCTTTCCTTCGTCTGCTGTCCAATCCTCGGTCAGTAGGTTTGAAGACAATAACGACACTAGAAACGTTTTTGACTAAAAACGTCATTTAACCTACTTGTGCTCAACCATTCTATTTATTAGAGAAATGTCACCGACCGAAACTCCCAGGCCCAAGACCATCATCGTCACAAAGCAGGAGGCGGAAGAATCGATCGGCACAGAGCGCTCAATCCCATACCAGTTAAGCGGTTGAGACATGTTGGGAGTACTGGGAATGAGGTCAAAACAACAACGTACACCCGCTGAGTTTTCAGAACCGGAAGTGCATGGCACCAGACATTGACCGCATGTGATCTGCCCTTGCCGTCTGGCCTTCCCTAGATTCGCATGAGACACTTAACCTACTTGTGCTCAAGTTTTGTAGGCCGGATTCCGCTGAGAGGCTAGGCGAGTGCCGGTTCATCATTCTTTCACCACATCCACGGCATGGTGCTCTGCTTGCCGTCCTTGACCCACCACAGCCGCATCCTCTTCGGCAGAACCATTCTATTTATTAGAGAAATGTCACCGACCGAAACTCCCAGGCCCAAGACCATCATCGTCACAAAGCAGGAGGCGGAAGAATCGATCGGCACAGAGCGCTCAATCCCATACCAGTTAAGCGGTTGAGACATGTTGGGAGTCCTGGGAATGAGGTCAAAACAACAACGTACACCCGCTGAGTTTTCAGAACCGGAAGTGCATGGCACCAGACATTGACCGCATGTGATCTGCCCTTGCCGTCTGGCCTTCCCTAGATTCGCATGAGGGGTAAACTACATGCGTAAAACAGGGAATTTGAGAGCAGCGAAAGTCTGTCGCGCTGATGAAAGCTTTATCACGAATTCTTTCGTGCTCTTACTCTTGGTCTGCCTGACTGGCCTGAGCACTGCATGCGGCACCTCTTCGCACAACGCCACTAGCACTTCGAGCACAACTACCGCGACCAACTCATCTGGGCCGCTGCTGATCTCGATCCAGCCCGGACCCGCCTCAGTTGGAACTCCGTATATTGCAGCGAGTGTGGTGAGTGGAGGAACCGCTCCCTATACCTTCAGCCTGTCCTCCGGTAGTCTCCCACCGAGTCTTTCCCTAAATTCGGCAACCGGTTCCATCACGGGGACCCCATCGGTCGCGGGTACCTACAACTTCGTGCTCTGGGTATCAGAGCAAACGCATTCGGGATCGAGTTCCGTGCAAATCGTCGTTTCCGCCAGCGCTCCTACCGTAACACTCTCTATTTCGCCCACCGGCACTTCGATCACTTCACTGGGAGTGCTGCAGTTCACCGCCTTGATAAGCGGGACGGCAAATACGAGCGTGACCTGGTCCGCCAACGTCGGAACGATTTCCAGCAACGGAGCTTTTGTCGCGCCCAAGGTCACGAGCAGCACCGTCGCCACCATCACCGCCGCAAGTGCCGCGAATCCCCTCGTGCACGCAGCCGCATCCGTAACCGTGACCCCTGCCGTTGCATTGGCAATCGCGGTCTCGGCGCTGCCCGATGGCAGTGTCAGCACGCAATATTCCGCTTCGATCTCCGCAACCGGCGGTGTCCCACCTTATCAGTGGAGTGTCGGCAGCGGGAGTTTGCCTTCCGGAATCGAGTTGCAAGCCTCCACGGGCGCCATTTCCGGGCTGACCGCGCTTGCCGGTTCGTATCCCTTCACGCCCACGGTGACCGACTCTTCGGGGCAGAGTGTCTCGCTCGCTTTCAATCTCACAATTTCGGCATTACCTCAACAGGTTCTCAACATTGACAATCTTTACTGTCCTTCCACCAGCGGTGTGCCTACCTGGGATGCAGCGGATGGTCCTGCGACACTTCCGCTCTATTGTTTGCAGACCGCGGTTGCAAATACGCCAGCAACAGGAAGCGTGGTCAACGTCACCACGGCAGCGCAACTCACTTCCGCGCTTGCTGCGGCAACCTGCGGCCAGAAGATCACTTTGCAGGCAGGAAATTCCTTCGTGGGACACTTCACCTATCCCTCCTTGTCGTGCCCTGCAAACAACTGGCTTTGGATTCAGAGTTCGGCGGTTGCAAGCCTTCCAAGCGAAGGTGCGCGATACTCAACCACCTACAAGGGTTCTGGCGGCGTTGCGCAAACCGTTTTCGTACCCCAGTTCGGACCCTGCTATGCCGGCATCACCTCGCAGTTGGGCCGCCCGCCGTTGAAATGCCCCAGTACACCGGGCACGTATACAGCGCAGTTAATATCTCCCGACAGCAGCCCGGTGATCACCATCCATGCGAACACCAGTAACATTCGCACCATGGGGCTGGAGATCACGCGCACGCCGGGAAAGGGAGTGAATTCGTCGCTGGTAGCCTTGGGCAATCAAGGAACTGGAATCTCCGGCATTTACTTTGACCGTGTGTGGGCGCATGGAGATGAAAACGAAGATGAAACCGGACGTTTCCTGAGCGTCAGCGGCATCAGCAACTTTGCGATGGTAGACAGCTATTGCAACAACTTCTACTTTATCTCCGTCATCGGCACAGCCACGGATTCCAAGTGCATCGGCGGCGCCGCAAACACGATCAGTTCCACGCCGGAAACAGGATTTAAGATCGTCAACAACTTCATTGAAGCCTCAGGCGAGAATATTATTATGGGCGGTGCCGCATCGAACACCGTTCCGGGAGACTTTGAGATTCGGGCTAACCTGTTCTTCAAGCCCCTGCAATGGAACCCCTCTGAGCCGAGCTACAATGGCGGCATCTCCGGGCATCCCCTCATTGTCAAGAATCTGACGGAGTTCAAAAATGGCCAGCGCATACTCTACGAAGGCAATCAACTCATTAACTCCTGGGGCGGATTCAGCCAGATCGGGCACGCTTTACTGTTGACTCCAGCAAACCAAAACTACGTCTCAGGTTCGGGTGGACTCTGCCCAGTCTGTCTCGACCAAAACATTACTGCCCGCTACAACACCTTCAACACCATCGGCTCCGGCATGGAACTGGACGAGCAAGCCACAAATGGCGCCCTACCGACTGGTGGGAATCATTATTCGATTCACGATCTGGTCATGGATAACATCAACTATCCGACTTGCTACGGCTGCTCCGATGGCGCCACAGTCACGCTTTACAATGACCTCCTGGTTACTCCCTCGCAAGCGCTGAATACCATCACGGTCAACCACGTCACGTTCGTCTACCCACCCACTACGGCGTTCAAAGTGGTTTCCGCACTCGGGTTGAGCAGTCCGACCGGCCTATCTGCCATAAACAACATCGTCTGGACCAACAACGTAATGCAGACCTGGGTAGAAGGCACGAGCAACAGTTTCAGTGGGACCGGGAATTGCGCCAACAAGCAGTCCGAAGGCGCGGGCATGATTAATGCCTGCTGGATTTCGAACACCTTTGACGGGAACGTTTTTGTTAACAGCGGTTCGATCGTGTGGCCTGTGGGCAACATTGTTTCGATTTCGTCCTACGCATCTTTGTTCACGAACTACAGCAATGGCGACGGCGGGAATTATGTGATTGCCCCCGGAAGCGCGGCAAAAGGATCGGCAACGGACGGACTTGATCCGGGGGCAGACATCGCAGCAATTCAATCCGTTCTGGCTGGGAATCCGGCGCCATAGATCGCCCACCCGTTGCCTTGGCACGGCTCTCCGCATGCTCCCGAAAAACTGAGCGCAGCCCGGAAGACCGTGCCGGTCGAATGGTACAGTGAGGCAAGAGGTAGGCAAATCTGGCTTTGCACACAAACGGCATCCTGCACAAAAACGTTCCCCGCTGCACAAAAAGTGGACTATGTGGCTGCGAATTTCCCCCCGGCGGATGAATACCACCGCGCCAGATCGACGGCTTCTGTGTGGGTCGGCACCAATTGAGTCAGCAGTTTACGCAAATGCCGAAACACAGGTCTGACCACGGTCCAACTAGCCAACCAAAAAGCCATGCGCACAAGCGAGTCATTTGAGATCAACATAAGGACGTAGGCTAAGAAGCAACTGCTTGCCAATTGCTGAATCTCCGGGCCGTGATGTTGGATGTCTTCTTGGAACTCTTCAAACGTGGGTGTGCCGCCTATCGTATCCTTGGCGCTTTCTGCTGTCCGTAGCATGTCGCCTAGCTTCATCAATCCGGGATTACGGATGGCTATATTTAACATCCGCATCAGCCCCTCATAGCCCACTGATGTGGTGCTTATGCGACCCTCCACGGCCAAGAGTTGGAGTTGGTCACGCAATGCGTGAAACCGAAATGCTTGCTCTTTTGCCTTGAGCTTAGGAACCCTGTGCTGCAATGTCAGCAACATCACAGCGAAGCCCGCAGCGAGGATAGAAAGAGCGAATATCGTCATTGCCATACTAGCCTCCTGCCCCCTTCTCTTCGGATTTGTCTCCGAGTTGCTTTACCCCGCTTTTCAGGTCTTGGATCGTCGGTGCGGAGGTAGACGATGGTTGTGGACCGATAATGTGAGTTAGAAGTCGCTCCTGCACATCTGCCAACCGTTTGATTTCCGCGTCGTAGATCACGGAGTTTCGTTCTAACAGTCGATTGATCCACCAAGCCTGCGCCAAGATCATTACCAGGAATAGTCCAACCAAAGGGCCGTACTTTTGCAAAAGCATGACCCATTGCTCCCATTGCATTTGTCCTCCGAACACACGTATTCACCTGAGCAGGCGCTCTGTCTAGCAGCAATAGGGGGCTATAGAAAGTAAACGCGCTTTTGAGTACCGTCAACATAATTATTTTCTGCTAGTTACCAGTTCTACAAGACACCGGAGTAACAACATTCGATTACCGTCAACAAAAAAGGGTGCATTTCGGGAGCCTTTTTCCGACCTTATCCACTGGACTTGAGCGTTTTGCACAGCTTCTCCACAGACTGGCTGCGGTTACCCTATTGCCAGTCGCAGTCTTCTGGTACACTGGGCCCAAGTGGAGGGCTAAAATGAGAGACATACGCCAAGACCTGCGAGAACGCAGAGATTCTGTCAGGACCAAGAGAGCCGCTATGTTGGCCGGGGCAGAAAGGCTGGCAACCCAAGAGCAGATATTGGACAAGCTAATCGAAGACGAAGACGCGATGTGGGAGAAATTTAATCCGCCGCTCTTCGAGAAGAGCGAGCCGCAGGGAACGGTGCTCTCAAAGGTGCTATTGGAGACGCTGAAGTCAAAAGGTGGAGCGGCATGGCTGGATGAACTAAAGGTGTCGGCTGTCGAGCGCGGCGTGCCGTTTGGCGAAAAGCAACCGGGGAGGGTGATCCATTTTGCCATGCTGGGCATGGCACAGCACAATCTAGTTGCGCGCGAAGAGAACGGGAGGTGGAAGTTGGTAGAGCAAGCCGTGAATTGACGGCTGGTTCTATTGCACTGCAAGTGGGGAGTCAAACGTTTGGACACGTCCTCCCCACTCGCAGCCTTTAACGGAGAGATGGCAGAGTGGTTTAATGCGCTGGTCTGCAAAACCAGCGATCGCAACGAGTCCACAAGACGTAGAAGCGATCCGAGGGTTCGAATCCCTCTCTCTCCGCCATTCTGTTCCGCTAAACCTTTTGAAAGATCGGAGCTACCGCGCCTTGAGTTTGTATTTACGCGGCTTATTCCAGTACGGCGACTTGCAGGAAGGGCACACTCCCGGCTCGCCGACCGTGCTTTTTCGCGGCTCCCATTCATGGAAGCAACGATTGCATTTATAACCTTTTTTCTTGAGTGTAACCAGTGCCATGGTCCTAATATACCGGATAATAATATATTGTCAAGGTGCGTTTTATGCTTGACTAATATATACCTATCTAGTAATATATTTCTCAGGTAAGCGAGGGCAGCATGGACCTGAGAGAGCAGCGCGGAATGGAACTGGCGGCAACCCGAACGATTAGCCAAAGGGCTGGAATATGGATTGTGCCGTCGCAAGCTGGCAAGGGAACGTACCGCGTGCACTTGATGCCGAAGATTGCATCCTGCACTTGTCCCGATTTTGAAACCCGCGGGATGAACTGCAAGCACATTTTTGCGGCCCGCTTTGTGATGAAACGCGAACAAAATGCCGATGGCAGCGTGACCGTTACCAAGAGTGTCACGCTTACCGAACAGCGGACCACCTACCCGCAAGCGTGGAGCGCCTACAACGAAGCGCAGACAAACGAACAAGACAGGTTCCAGTCCTTGCTGCACGATTTGTGCTCTGGCCTTGTGTCCGCTCCCGCTAAGAATGGCCGTCCGCGCTTGCCCCTGTCGGATGCGGCTTTCAATATCGTATTCAAGGTCTACAGCACAGTTTCGCAGCGTCGTTTTATGTCCGACCTGAGAGAATCCCACAGGCGCGGATACATCCCCAAAGTGCCGCACTTTAACAGCATCTCGAATTACCTTGAGAATCCCGACTTGACTTCGATCTTGCAGGGCTTCATTACCCAAACCAGTTTGCCCCTCAAGGCTGTAGAGACTGACTTCGCCGTAGACTCCAGCGGTTTCACCACCTGCCGTTTTACTCGCTGGTTTGACCACAAGTATGGGCAGGTTCGGGAGCAGCACGACTGGGTAAAGGCTCACCTGATGGTCGGCACCAAGACGAACATTGTCACCGCCGTAGAGATTCACGGACGGCACACGAACGATTCGCCCGTGCTCCCCTCTCTGGTTAGCAGCACGGCTCACAACTTTCAGATTGCGGAAGTTTCCGCAGACAAGGGATACGCGAGTAGGGCGAACGCGGAAGCGATTACAGCCGTGGGAGCCACGCCCTTCATTTCCTTTGCTTCGCATCATCGGGGAACTGGCGGGGGAACATGGGAGAAGATGTATCACTACTTCCAATTCAGGCGCGATGAGTTCTTGCAGCACTATCACAAGCGCAGTAACGTTGAATCCGCATTCTCCATGATGAAACGTAAGTTTGGAGACGGGCTTCGCAGCAAGACTGACGTTGCGATGGTCAACGAAACGCTTTGTAAAATTCTCTGTCATAACCTTGTGGTGCTCATTCACGAAATGTGCGAACTCGGCATTGACCCTGTGTTCTGGCCTCACCAAAATGCTTAATACTGCTTCACGCACTTGGGAGAAAGATCAACATCCCCCTGAAATAGCCCGCAAAAACTCACGGGCACTTCTGTAATAATTCCGACGAATCGAATCTCCCCGACGATATAGATTCCTGGACCCCTTCGTGCTCCAAGAACTTTATCCGTAGGTGAAAATGGCGTGTTGAACGTAGCGGCTAAGGCTGGACTGACCAATAGGTCTGACACCATCGTGCCGTATTCAGTGGTTCCTTCTAAGACGGTGGCGCGATGTGGCATTCGAGTGGGGCCGTTCTTAAATGTATTCCAGATAGAATCCTCTTGTTTTTCTCTCTCCGTCATGTCGAAGGGCACATCATCAACTGGAATTAGTCGGTAGAACACCACTACGTTTGCATCGTGCCCATCGTTACGATAAGTAAGTCTCACCGACAGCGGGACGTTTGCGAAGATGTGTTCTGGCTGCATTTCCAATACCCGAATTTTTGGTTTAGGCCAGAACGTGTATCCTATCCATCCAGTAAAGGCCAAGAGCAGCAACATCGGAGAAGCCAATCTTGCTACTCGCTTTTTGCGATGTTCAGGTGTAAACCATCCCGTAAAAAACATCACAGGGTAAGTGCTGGAAAGCAAAAATACCGCGAGCAGCGCAACCATGCCCAGCGGGGTTTTCTCGATGATGACTAAAGCTGCGGCCATTGCGATTGTCAAACAAGCCAACACCAATGCACGGTGCGCCCAAAGTTCTGCTGTGTAACCTTTCCTTTTCTTGTCCATTTCTCGAACCTCACTTTGATCTGGGGCGGACTGTGACATAGCGCGCGGATGCCGCTTCCAGTAGCGCGGACTGTGCCCTTCCGGGTTCGGCATCGCAGACCTCTCCGCAGAGCCGTCCTTTTGGCCCAATGAAGGATAGTCTTTTCAGGGATCGAAACAAGGGGTTTAGGCTCCTGCACAAGAACCCCCTTGGCTGCACAGTAACTTACCCTTGGGAGGGGCTTCTTGTGCAAAGCCGGCAAATCTGGGTGACTGGAGCGGTAAGAGCCCCCATCTCAAACGTGGTAAACTGTAGCCCGACACGCCGGAGAGGTGGCAGAGTAGCCGAATGCGGCGGTTTGTCACACCGCCACAAGCCGCATGTCGTTGAACGGTAAAGCCTCAGCGGAAGCGGAGCACAAATGGAGAACAGTTGTTACGTGCCAGTGTCATTACGGATTCCGATGCAATCGATGCGCTCGAAGATTCTGGATAGTTGCTACAAGCGAAGGGCTGTTCACACTTGCTCACCAGGACTGAATGGTCCATACCTGTTCCGGGGCGCAAGCTCCGATAGTATTTTCCCGTAAAAGGAACAGCACATATGCCTGGGATGAACCTCATCAAAGCGGCGGATCTGGAAGCGTGGTCACGTTCGCTTACTGCAAGAACGAATCTCCCCGGTTTGGTCCGCATTTCCTATCCGTTTCTCCTGCCCGAGCTTGCAGTCCTACCGCACTGTTTTGTGTGAGATGAAGGAGTTAATTGGGCCAAACTAACGGCCCAGAACCGGTAGAGTGGGACGTGCAGGGTCCTAGATGGAGAGCCTCTACAAAAATTCGCTCCTTAATAGTACCCTCGCGCCTCCCGCATCGCTCCGCGGGGCTTTTTTAACTTTAGGTGCGAAATTGCCCAACTATGCATTTTGGGATTCTACCGTGGAGGTGAACTCTCCGCCAACCGATTATGCCGAACCAGCTTGATTGCCGCACCCTCCCGACTTTTCTGCGTCACATCTTCAATCGCCAGCAAAATGACCGGATGCCCTGGCTGCAGTTCTACGCGGCGGGCGTTGAGCAGCATCTGGCGCGATCCGAGATGAGGAAATTCATGGCTCATCTTGAAATCGTCCACGCGGGAATTCCGCGGGACGATTTCCTCCAGCAGTTCGCGCAGCCTTGGGATGTTCCACTGCCCGTTGCCCAGATCATAAATCAGACGACTCTCCGTTTCTTCCCGGTTCACTTCGAAAGCCCGGTAAAACGCGGGATTCGCAGCCGTGACCTTCAGTTGGGTATCCAACACCAGGATCGGTTCCCGCGCGCTCTCCACAATCGTATCCGCATAATCACGCGTCTGATCCAGAGTGCGCTTGAGGGCGTCAACATCCTGCAAGCTGATCACTGCCCCTTCGATCCGATTGTCCCAGGTCTTGTAGGGACGCACGTGCAGCGTTTGCCACCCTCCTTCATTGGTGCGCACCTGCCGCTCCTGCGCAGCGGCGCTGCGGATGGCTTCACGGGCCAGCGTTTCCAAATCGTCGACGTCGATGTTCGGCCGGATCTCGCCCAGCCGCCGCCCAACATCTCCGGGCAACAGGTTGAACAGTTTTTGCGCGAGCGGAGTGAAGCGGCGAATACGCACATCGTTGCTTACCATGACCACTGGAATGTTGACGTGGCCCAGCAGATTCAGCAGATCGTTGTTGGCCGAGCCCAGCTCCGCGTTGCGGTTTTGCGTTTCTTCATTGAGCGTGGTCAATTCTTCGTTCGTGGATTGCAGTTCTTCCTTGGCTGTCTCCAGTTCCTCGTTGGTGCTCTGCAATTCCTCATTGGCCGATAAGACCTCTTCATGCGCGGATTTGAATTCCTCGGTTGTGCTTTCGTGTTCTTCGATGAGCGAGCGCAACTGCTCCCGCAACTGGGTCGTCTCGCGTTTCAGCACTCGCATCTCCGGCGCAGGGGTGCGCACCACTTTTAGCGTCTTGCTCCCGTCGCCCCGGTCCTCAAGGACCGCCGGCTTGCGCACCACATCCTGAAACACAACCACATAAAAGCGCTCCTTCGCGGTAGGTCCTCGCAATGGCACCACTTCCAGGTTGATCTCCAGCGTTCCCGCTTCCGATCGAACCTGGACACCCTCCTTGCGCGCCGTGTCGTTGGTTTTCTTGGACGTGTCCAGGGCCGCGCGCAAATCCACCAGCAAGCCTTCACGCGCCATTTTTGCCACGCTGAAGCTGGGTTGCCCGGCCGGCGGCTCCAGGTAGGCGCCGGTCTTGCCCTGAAATTGCACAATCTCCATTTGATCGTTCACTACAATGCTGGCGGGAACGAACCGGTTCACCAGCAGATGCTCCACTTCCCGCTCCACGGAAAAAGCGGGCAGCAGGCCCCGCGCGAGCTTCGCGTCTCCCGCCCGGATCGGCAAATAATCGTCATTCGCGAAGTAAGTCGTCAGCCGCGCCGTGGTCTTTCTCTTCTGGTAGATTTTGTCTTTCTTGTCGAGCATTCCGAAGTGGTCGGCAAATCCGGCCAGATTTTCCGACGCTCCCAGCATCAGGTAGCCGCCGGGCTTTAGCGCATAGTGCAACGAGGGGATGACCCGCCGTTGCAAAACCGGCCCTAAATAGATCAGCAAATTGCGGCAGCTCACAAGGTCCAAATTCGAGAACGGCGGATCTTTCACCAGGTTCTGCTTGGCGAAGATGCACATGTCGCGCACCGACTTGTTGATCTGGAATCCCCCATCCAGCCGGACAAAGAATCGCTTCAAGCGTTCGGCAGAAATTTTCGCCACGGCCGCTTCGGTGTACACGCCGGTGCGGGCGCGGTCGAGCGCCGTGTCGCTGATGTCAGTGGCGAAAATTTGAATCGCCGTCGCAGCCTCCGAAATGTTCCGGCTGTGCACCCACAGGTATTCCAGCAGCGTGATCGCAATGGAGTACGCCTCCTCGCCGGTGGAGCAGCCGGCCACCCAAACCCGTATCGGCTTATCCGGCTTGCGGCCCTCAAACAATTTCGGATAAACACGCTTGCGAAGCGCCACAAACGCTTCCGGCTCCCGGAAAAATCCGGTGACGTGAATCAGCAAGTCGCGGTAAAGCTCGTCCAGTTCTTCGGGCTTCCTTCCAATGAAGCGTAGGTAGTCCTTCAGCGTCTCCGCCTTGTGCACCGCCATGCGCCGCCGTATGCGCCGGTACAGCGTGGTGGGCTTGTAGTTGGTAAAGTCCACTCCGCTCGATTGCCGCAGCAGACTGAACAGAGCGTTGAGGTCGCTGCCCACCATGCCTTCAACCGTTTCCATCGTCGGTGACATAACCCGGGCCACGTAGGGACGCTGGCTGATTCCGCCCAACTCTCGCGCAATATCCTTGGGCGGCAAAATAAAGTCGATGCACCCTGCGTTCACCGCATTGCGCGGCATGCTGTCGTACTTCGCCGACCCCTCGTCCTGCGCAAACGTGATGCCTCCCGCCGCTTTGATGGCCACGCATCCTTCGGTCCCGTCCGATGCCGTTCCCGACAGGATCACGCCGATCGCCTGTTGCCCGGCACTTTCCGCCAGCGAACGAAAAAAATCATTGATGGGCATGTGCTGACCGTGCGTGACCACGCGCGAACCCAGCTGCAGCATTCCATTCTTGATGCTTAGGCTCGTGTTGGCAGGAATCACGTAGGCGTGGTCGGGTGCATTCGGGGGCGTCTTCGTATTCGCAATAGGTCGATGCAAAAAATCAAACACCTGATGAGTGGACCTCGACTAATTTGCTCCAGAAGAAGAAACGGAACAGGCAGCGCAACCGTTTCATTTATTGGATCGTTATGACTCGGCAACGTCATCAGCAGTTGCCCAAACTCTTGAAACAGCGGGCGAATGGTCAATACACATACTCTTCATTCTCTCCCCCAACGGTGTGAGCACGCAGGTCTTCTCCGAAAACAATCCGGGCAGTTCAGCATTTTGGGAGATCATTTCTCGATCAATCGTTCTCACGCGGCTAGTTCAATAGGGAAACCCGAGTAGTCGTGGGATTGGTATTGGTATTGGTATTGGTATTGGTATTGGTATTGGTGTTGGTATTGGTGTTGGTATTGGCTTGTGATGGTCCGGTCAGTCGAGCAGACGTTGCTCTGCTTTTCTAAACCTCGTATAGACGCAGTAACCCGACAGCGCATCCATCGCCATACGCTTTCTATAGCACTTCGATGGCCAGTGATGTTCTTGAGGCGGGAACTCGGGCGTTCATCGCTGCCTAACACAACCTCGCGATCAAAACTTACCTGGAGTGTGGCATCATACGTTTCGGCCATTAGTTGTAATGTTTTCTGTGCCTTCGCCATGGGTTCGCGGACTTCGGCACCTCGGTCCCTCAGCCCGTGGCAGTGAACAATGCGCAGATTTCATTTTCGCGATCGCCAGCATCGATGACAACAGTAGCAATCGAAACTCGTTCTCAACTGATCACGTTTGGCAGATAGTTCTAAGAAATAATATTCGACACAAACCGATTCGGTCCCGGTGATTCTCCGCTGAGACTGGTATCCATCAACTAAACCTGCCAAATATATGGTTGTCGTGTATTTTGATTGTTATTGGCCGTTTGTCCTTGGGAGATGCCGTGTGTGGCGTTGGCAATCGATGCTGTGTTTCCGCAGGCCCAATGTGACATCACTAACAGACTGATTTACAAGTCAGCCCTAAGGTTCAGTTATCTGGCCTCCACGATCCGTGCGAAATTCTACCAAGAGCCACAACTCGTAGTGCAGTTTGGGTGATTGAAGTGGGCAACCTGAGGACCGGAGAGTGTTGCCCAGATCGCGACTCCCGAAGATGCACTGTTCAAGAATGGGCTTCATGTATCTTCTTCCGGAGTCCATCGAAGCGTCGCCCGCGAAAATCCGCACCATCGCCCACCAAACCAGCCGAACCCAACTGCGTTCAGTTGGCGCTTGTCGATACTCCAAACCACGTACCATTGAAGCACACGTACAAAGCCGTTGATGCACTGGAAGCGGTGGTGTTGGTATCGAAATCTCCGGTATTGCAAGCAATTGTCGGAGCGCCCGGGCCAGAGTGCCATGTTGCTCCGTTCTGGGTCAATTGCGAATCGCTTGTGTAAGCGAGATCACCGCCGACGAACTGATCCATCGCTGAGCCAGCGGGAGCGTTTTCCCCAACGAGGCCGGGATAACCAGAGGTGATTGAAGAATCTGTTCCCGTTATAATCGTAACTCCGTTCTGATTGCAGGCGAGAGACGTCGCAGACACTTGCAGCCTGATGACGTCGCCGGGGCTAAATCCGGGTCCGGTGCTCGGGGAGCCGATTGCCACAGGTGATCCGTTTGTCATCTTAAGCAAATAACTTACCTGCAAGTTGCCGATACAGACATAGCCAGTTTCCCCTGAGTTCGACATTCGCACGCCCGGTCCCATCCCGTTGCTGGCATTTGTTGGAAAGACTCGCACAACGGCATCTTGATTAGCATTGAAAGTCAAGCCGGAACCGACGTAGGCACTCATTGCCCATGAATCGTTGGTTAAAATCCAGGTTGCTTGGTCGTTAAGAATGCTCCAGATCCCATCGGTTGTCGTCCAATTAGGACCAAGGCCTCCGTTTGGACGGATAAACGGATCCGCAACTTGCGTGCCCGACGCGGAAAACGGTCCACAACCGCCACCAAGACAAGAGCCATTGAGGTTCAGGTTACCGGTCACCGTAATACCGTTATTGGCCGCTACCGGAACCTGAAACGTCTTTCCGGATTTTGTCAGCCGTTCGCCCCAACTGACATTATCTCCGTCGTTGCCAATGTAGTTCGAGATAGCCACCGGCGCGCCGAACGACAGTTGGATGTTGCTGACAGCAGGGTTTGCCGGCTGATCGTAGCCGATGTAGGTGTCATTCGGGTCCCAAGATGGTCTGCCACTCGGCGTTGCCAGGGTTTTGGCAGGGTTTGAATCCCCTAAGGTGACGACATGCGTTGCAAAAACGTTGCTATTGACAGGCATTTCGAAAATCATCCGTCCTTTTAGTCCTGAAGGAGTGATTAAAGGGCCAGATAATTGCAGCACCGTCGCAGTCAAACCTGGGGACGATGCATTTCCTTCCGCACACTGTATCCAAATCGAAGAGGGCGGCCCTGAAATATTGCAGACTCCGGCGGACACGGAAGGTGCATAGCTCCCCGCTGAGTTAACGATCCCAGCACCCACGTTTAAATTGTTTGTAGAGTAAGAAGTAGGAACACCACCTCCCGTGTTCTCAAAATCGAAAGCTTGAGTCAGAATGATAGAACCGGGCCACATTTTCTGAGAAGGCCAATATGGAGTATTGGTCGCAACGGTATACGAAGAAGGCTGAGATGCTGCGTTGTCGGTAAAACTGCAAACCTTGTTAGCGCAGCTGGTGGCGGGTATGCCAGTTGCTATAGCGAATGCTCCTGTTCCGAATGGTGCCGCCGTAGCGCCTGTAGGGCCTGTGGTCCGAAGCAAGTCATAGGTTACGACACCCGTGTTGCCGATTTGGTTCCAGACGACTGGAATGTTTCCGACTCCGGCCGTGTTCGCGAGACCTGCTGAGTAAACCGGCGAAGTACCCATGATGCTGCTGTGGACAACTATTGAATAGGTGTCCTGGATTGTGCCTGTACTTGCAAACACCGGGAGTTGGCCGGCTGGGCCGACGATCGCATTCCCATTGGCATACCCCCCCTCCACGATCAGTCCCGCCATCCCGGTTCCCAGCGGATTTAGGCAATTCCCGATCTCTTCGTAAACAGTGTCGAGTTGTACGCTCGGGTTGTCGCTATAGGTTGCACGAGCCCGGATGCCGAACTGCGGATATGCCTGCACTATAGTATTTGTGACACGAAGGGTGTTCCCATTTTGGTTATCAATTCCATTTGCAGCGCAATTTAGAGAGAGGTTGGAATTCTGTACCCAAAGCACGCCTGAATTGTTCGCTCCACCAGGGCCTACGATCGCCGTCGAACAAAAACTCATGTCACAACGGCTCCAATTTCCGATAGTGGTGGCTCCCGTAATTTGCGCCGCCTGATCGTTATCGACTTGAATCAAAAAACCGAAACTGGCCCCTGTGATAGGGCTAGTACTAGTCGAAAGCTCGGATATTTCTGAAGCGTTGGCATTGTCCTCCAGCGCAGGCCAGGTTCCAGATGGAATTCCAGCAACTATCTGTAAGCCACTAACGACGATCTTTTGGAACAAGTTTGAATTTGCGGGGTCTCCCAAAAAAATGCAGGTATCCTGCATCGCACAGACAATAGATCCTGCTGAATCTGAAATCGTGATACCCGTGGCGCGCACAGATAATCGAGCATGAAATACATGAGCCCCAGGGTCGATCTGAACGTTCCGGGCTATTTGACCACCTGATGACGAAAGAACCGCGTCAATGATGGCTTCCTGTATCCCGTCAGTGGCACTGCCGATCAGGTAGCCAGCCGCGTGGTTGTACTTCGCGATGAACTGGATCGTCCCACTCGTGGCTCTCGAAACGCAGGAACCTCCCGTTATCAGAACGGCTTCAGGCGTGCCGGTTTTTGAAATGTACAGGTAATGCCATAGGTCGGTTCCGTTCAATCCCTTAGGACATGGCGATAGTTTGATGGTGTTAGGACCTGCCTTGATATTGGCTGACGCTGGAGTTTCGGACCACGAATATCCCTCGGTGTTAACAATGGGAGGTCCGTATCCGCCGCTCGCCCCTGTTCCTGTCCCCGTACCGTTTTGGATTGCGGAAATCGCTTGCGCTACCGCTGAGGGCGGGAGAACCTGTCCAGGCGCGAAATTAATAGTTCCATCCGAATTTATGGACAGCCCGGTCGGTGTCGGAGTTGATAAATTCTGTGCAAAAAATAATGCCAATCGCGCTGTCGGGCCTCCAGAACCTGACAATGCTGGTTGCGAAATCCAGCGGAACGTTTGTTCAGTAAACGTGCCTGTCGACGGTTGGAGAATTGAAGAAATGAAATCAATCGGAGACGAGTCCAGAAAGTTGCTGCGACCTGGCTCTGCGACGGTGGCAGGCAACCGAATACCTCCTGCGAGGTATTGCAATCCCTGAAACGTATTTTCAGAGTTCAACTTGGCAAACGCCGTGTCTGGCAGTCCCCGCAGAAGGTCTGCATCGAGCCCTGGAATGAATGCAACCGGTTGCCCAGCGTTCAAGGAGCCCAAGCTACTGGCCGCCGGAGAAGTTACGAACAGAGAATTGCTGTTCTTGCCTAGTAGCGCGGCTAACTGCTGAACCGTAACAAATTCATTTGGACCCTTTCCGCCGAATTTGTCCGCTTCTTCGGCCCTGAAAGCATATGGGACTGTTGTGATCGGGACTCTCGGCCCCTCGATTCCATCGTTGGGTGTTACTCCGATCCATTGAGTCTGTGCCGAAGTGAAGAGCTGAATTGGAATTCCACCTTCAACGCTGTTTGAGCCCAAGTAAGCGTCGTAGTGCCCCTGAGAATCCAGAAGTACACTCTCAGTCTCGGTCCACACCGCAACACTTGCGTTTTGCGTTTCGTAAAGGGAAAAGGTTAGGGTCCGAGGGACCGCAAGGGAATTACCATCGAGTCCTCTAATGGTGCCGCTGAACTTAACGATTGTGGGGATGGAGGTAACACTTGGAGCAGCGGTATCGACTTGCCCTGACATGAGGTGTGCGGCGCACAAAACAGCGATCAGACTTAACGATTTGCAGACCATTGGATCTCCTCTGATGGAGCAAAAACTGGTATTCCGGGAACTCACTCAACTTCGATCATTCGTCGGCTCGGAAGAGAGACAAAGGAGGCCCTTATGCGAACTGACTCCGTGCCCCCCTTTGTTCTAGCTTTCTGTTCATGACCCTACCTCAGGTTTCAAACGGAAGTCTGTGACGAATGAACATCGAGCCTGTGGAAAAGTAGGATACGAAAGAGCACTAAACGAAAGTAGACCTTCCTTTCTTGGGACGCAGAAACGCTCGTGTGAGCAGACTCTCGTAGGAAGGCTGACTAACAGCGGTGCAACGCACGAGGCGACGCGACGCATTCATCAAGAGTCTAAGAGGAAGGGATAGTCGAAGAGCCTACTCGCAATCGCTTGGTCCTATTGGTCGAGATATTACGATCAGATTTGAAGAGGCCGAGTTACGAGGACTTTTTTGATCATGCTCTCACAACACCCGAAGCCGACATTTTCAACTCCGGCAAATACCCGACTCGGAGAAAATGATGCAGTGCCCTAGGAATATCCAACTGCCTTCGGCTCAGTTTGTGCAGTACGTGCGTGAGAGTTCTCCTGTCACCTCCGTACCACTCGGGCGGCATCTGGAAAGCAAATTCCCAAATTGGATTTTGGTTCACTTGGAATACTTTTCGAATCCAGGGCTCGATTTGGTCCCATCTCTTCACTCTTGCCGCGACGGCTTGCGCAGCCGGGAGGGACTCATGCGTCGAATCGAGGAACCGCGACCAATCCCCGCCTGCGAAGCCGCCCGCGTCGCCAGCTAAGGCGCAAGCGAGTTGGCCGACGGCGCCGCTACAATCGTGCCACTGTCTCGGCGATAGATTCAGCGTCCAAGTGTTCAAGATCAGCGTGCCGACCATATTTCGCCTCGGCAAGCGGGCGGACGACGACGGTTCTACTTGAGTGGACGTTGCGGAATCGCAGAGATTTTGACACCGAAAGCCGACACACAATTCCGGAGCCCGTTTCGGTCCCCGGTGGGCACGTCCCGGCCTCGCATCTTCGCTGTGCATCCGTAACTTTCCCTCGACCGACACGACGGCTATTTCCGGCACGTTCAAACCGATCAGCTTTGCGAGTCGATTTCATAGGGCCTCGGTTGCCGGTATTGTCTCGTCATCACGCCCGGTTGGAACCGTTATTACATATCGGTGCCCGTCGCCACCTTCTACACAGTGGTATCCCCACGCGGTGCCCACTTGGCCAACATATCGCTGCGCCTCAACCGTTCTCATAGAACCAAGCCGATAAGCTTCCGGATGTTTGGCAGTTGCGTACCGCTTCTTCTCCAGCTCCCAACATTGATAAACGATTAATGATTCAATGAGACGCGATTCCAGACTGACCGGCAGGTGACGGTATACATCTCTTAGTCGGTCTCTCAGCCGGAGGGCATGTCTAGCGGAGGTCGTCGCAATCTCCTCATTCGGCAATTGAATGCCACCACACGGAATCCAATCGCACCATTCAGAGAACTCCGCTTTTGCCAAGTATGGCTCGACGCTCGCAGGAAACATAAATTAAACCCCTCCGGCGAAATCCAAGAGCTACGACGACACCCTGATAGTGATACGGGTTCTTTCCCCTTCTATTCGTTGACGAATCCGAGCGCAAGCCCCATCTTGGGAAATGGCTTGTTTCGAGATGCCGCCTTCCAGAATGGGAAGAGTTAAATGGAGGGCCGGAGCGATGGGATGCCATCTCGCACGCAAAGATAAATCGGTCGCCTCCGGCAACCTGCCGGGGCGTAGATTCCCACGTAGAGCTAATTGGGAGGGAAATGAATCTGCTCTTGTTTTGAAAATCCGTCGTCGCCAAGCAGTTCTGCTAAATGCTTCACGCGCTCACTGTATACCGGATCATCGAATAAGTCGGCGAAGAGAATCGACAATTCCATGCGTATCTTCGGCCAAGGAGCGTAATCAACATCTTGAGACGCCATTTCACTGTCAGTCATTTTTCGCCCCAGAATCTGCCGATTGGACCACGCTAGGCAGTGGCCCTTCTACGGCAATTCGGTGCCACTCCTGCTCTGCTTGCAAGTGGTTAAGGAATATACCGCGACCATATCAGGTATCTGGGTGGTCGTCTGTGACACATGAACCTTTGGCCTGTGGAAATCTTTAGTAAAAACAGACTGGCATCTTCCCACCTCTATAGCATGGAAACAATTTGCACGGGACGTTGGTAGGGCGAAGGTCATTATGCGCCAAGCGCGGTTTCCCCCTCCACTGTCGCTCAGTGCAGCGGCACCAAACGGGCTTTTACGCTAAACATCTCGTAGTCCGTGAACAGCCCCCGGCACCAGTACGTTTTCGTGTGCTCGGCTTGGGTTGTAATGGTGACCGGGACAAGGTACTTTGTCCCGTCCTTCTCCAGCCAGCCATAAGTCATCACTCCCCACCAGCGGTACCACGGTCCCGAAAGGTCAAGGGCTTCCGAAATCCGCAAGATGATCCCCGACTCGTCCATCCAGACTTCACCGTGGCAGTCATAGAATTTCATCGTGCTCCGCTGGAAGAAGCCGTAGCTCATGACCGACCGGAACAAGCACACCCTGTCCTCGACGTTCGCGGCGAACTGGAACACGTGGACGGTTCGACCGCTCACGACGGCATCCGGCGCTTCGTGGATTTTCAAGTTAAGCTCCGTCCCGACCATTCGAGGAAGCTCAGACCACTCAGAGCCTGGCACTATGGAACCGTTCAGCGGCGGGAAAGGGACGATGTCATAGAAATTCTTATTGCCTTGGCGACGCCAGCGCTGCCAGCCGTCCACGATGAGCGTATCGTATGCGTCCGTCACCTCCGGCTCGCGGTTGTCACGACCCCAAGCGAATGTCTGGGTCGCGGTGAAGTTACGCATCGAGTCGGCGAGATGCTGCGCCGTGCGCCGCAGCTTGACTACCTCGGGCGGCTCCATGGGGCGCTGCGAAAGACCCTCGGCGTGGGGCCAGACGTAGGGAGGGTATAAGTCTGCGGCGACCGGAGACACGAACACGGTCTTCGGAAAAAGGGTCGCTTGCAGGTAGGGCTGCGCCCTCGTGACAAAATCTGAAAGCTCATTGACAGGCACTGCCAGCGCGATGAGGTCTTTGCCCTCGCCGAAGCCGTTCAAGATACCGACGATCTTTCTTGTCTTGCTGTCAACCACAATACCGCCGCTAGCCCCTCCACGCACGCGACCTTCCTCGTAGCTGAAAGCCAGCAGACCTTGGTGGGTCTTGCCTATGAACTTGCCGTGCCAGCATACTAGCCCACGCTTCGGGTTCCAGTTGAACGGGTAGGCGTAGATGTCCACTTCGGGGCTGTTCTCCAAATCGTCGGCGTCGAAACCGATGCCATGGAAGTTCTTGAGTGGACGCCGCATTTCATAAATGGCAAGATCATGGGCTGGGGTGAACTTCAGCGAATCGCCCCCAGCAAGGTTTACATTTTGTGCCCCTGCGTCGTTCGGGTCTGAATCGAGGTAGCGGTGTGCGGAGACGACCCCCTTGATTCGTACGGACCTGCCGATGATCTTAGCGACGTGGTAGTTGGTTCCTACGAAGCGGCAGTCCGGGTCTAGGCAAAACCCGGTGCCGAACTTCATGGAGAAAGGGGCAAGATGCTTGATGTCGGGCTTGAAATCCGTAATAGGAAAGACGACGTGCCCGGGTAAAAGCTCTTGAGCGGACGCCGGAAAGGTAACGGCCACCAAGATGAGTACAAGCAGCAGCATTCGAGCATGGAATCTATTGCAAGAACGCGGGAAGGCTTGCGAGCTGGGATTGAGGTCTTGCCGGCTGAATGCGGAGCCCGCCTCCAGGTTGATTAAAACAAAATAAGTTTTCAAGGCCATGTCGATCTCTCTCTGGAACTATCGGCACGGCCTGTTTCTCCTCGATCAAAATTAGTGAGACTTCACGAAAACGAGGGTTTTGGGATAATCGGACTCGGTTTATCAGGAGTGTCTAATTCTTGCGACACTAGCGTTTATCAAATGAACTTAACGCGCTGGCGAAGTCCAGATTTGACAGAAAACGCAGATCGGTTGGGCCACATTACGTTGTGTTAAGCGCCCTACGGCGGTGGAGGGGATTTGGGCAACCGCTTGAAGACCGACATCAGTTTGATTTCCAATAGTTTGATTTGGTCGATTTCAACGGCGGGAAAACTCGATCTTTCCTTCCGCTTCCGTAGGAACGCCATCGCAGGTGGCAGGGCGATACCGCCAAGTGCGAACAGTCCGCAGCACGTTGCGGTCGCCCGCGGGTCCGGCGCTCTGCAGAATCAGAGGGCTACGCACCCGCCCATCAGCGCCAATGATGAAGGTGACCTTGATTTTCATTCCTGTTCCGGCCGGGAACAGGAAAGGATCAGGCGTGGTCAAAGCTTCCGGTTGCTGAGTGTCTTCGCAGCGCAAGGGCGCATTCGCGTGCGGGATGTCGCTAAACTCGGTAGCGCGCCGGAGAAGTTTCCAGACCTGATGTTCGCGCCCGTCCAAGGCGGCTTGGCGCAACCGTCGAGATGGATCATGCAAAGAAACGTTGCTGGTGGCGGGAATTGCAAACATCAGAACCCACGGCCAGATGCGACGAACCATTCAGAACAGTCTCCGGCAGCGCCCGTCGGTCGCGTACTCTTTGTCTATCGGCAGGCCGAGCAGATAAACGAGTCGGTTCACTCCAGCACTTTCGTTCCGACAAACCGAATCCAGGAAGCGGCATAATTCTTTGACACCTTGGAGGTTCCGTGCCGAAAGCTAGCTCGTCTCAGCCCCATTCTATTTTTCAGCTTTGGCTGCAAATAGGTGTAGTCGCTCTAATACTCCTAGACGCGCCCTTGATCTTACGGAAGTTCTTTTTTCGCTTCGAATGGCAGTGGTTTTGTTTCGGAATGTATTGGCTGATTAGTCGCATCAAAGCGTTCCGTGGCATGTCGCATCACGCATTCCAGGCAAACCGGGAGATGTTACGTTTGTCCTCTCCAAAAGTCCGCGAGCGAAGTCTTCGATGGTTTCGGGACTGGGGGCGATCGTACATTTCCGCCTTTGAGAAATCTGAACGACATTCGAGAAGGAATCTTCCAACTGGTGGAGCATCTCACAGCGCCCACGCTTAGAAAGCAGCCGATTTCGTATCTCGGTCAACAGAGCCCCCAGCATCCGCAAGTCAGAATCAGGATCGATCAGGCGGACTCTAGTCTTCCAGTCCGTGGCAATGCTCATTGCACAGATTCCCTTTTCTAGGTTGCTAGGATCGATGACAATTGCAGCTATCGGAACGCCCTCATCGACGGTCACGTTAGGTGCATAGCGCAAGAGACAATACTCCACGGCTTTCAGTTTGGCCATAATGCTCCCTCTGCAAGATTAGTATCCGCTATCTTCGGTTGTGGAATACATCCTTTAGCGTATTCGCTGATTGTTGGGGCACCACTTTCCCATTTTGGGAAACGCGATTGAGAATTTAGATCTGTGCCTTGGGTCTATCAGTATTCGCTTCCACCCTTAAAGCAAGGACCATTTCGGAATCTGTTCAACGTTTTCCACAGGTTCAATGTGACATCTGTCACAGACCGTCGATCCGAAATCAACCTAATGTAGAGTCTCTGGCCGACACGTCCACTCCCGAATTCCCGCGGGATCCTGCGAAGCTCCGGTACTTCGCCGCCTGAGAAATGCCGTAACAACAAGGCGTTGATCGTTTCTTGGGGGGAGTACCGGGTGAGCATATCCGCAGTGCAACATATCAGAAGAATGCGTGGAGGGTCACAAGGGCAGCTTATGCGCTGCTCCGACGGGAACCTATATGTTGTGAAGTTTCAGAACAACCCGCAGCACTCGCGAGTATTAGTGAACGAATTGCTGGCGACACGCCTCGCTGAACAGGCGGGATTGCCAGTGCCCGTCAGCGCGATATTGGAAGTCAGCGAGTGGCTAGTGGAGCACACACCCGAGATGCACATCCAACTGCAGCACAATACGATCCCGTGCCAGGCGGGGCTGCAGTTCGGCTCGCGATGTGTTGCGAACCCGTTAGAGGGACAAGTGTTTGATTATCTCCCTGTCAAGATGCTGGGGCGTCTGCGCAACATCGAGACCTTCGCCGGGATACTCGTACTGGACAAGTGGACGGGCAACACCGACGGCCGGCAGGCAACCTTTTGGAGGAAACTGCGGGAGCGGAAGTATTCTGTTACTTTTATCGACCAAGGAAACTGCTTCAACGCCGAGAAGTGGTCGTTCCCGGACTGTCCGCTACAAGGAGTGCACGCGGATGACGAAGTATATGCAGCGGTGCGAGGGTGGGAATCGTTTGAGCCGTGGCTCTCGCGGATCGAAAAAATGGAAGAGGATTTCGTGTGGTCCTTGGCAGCTGAGATTCCTCCGGAGTGGTATGGCGGGGCGTGGGATGAGTTGGAGCGCATGATACTCACGTTAATTGAGCGAAGGGGGATGGTGCGGGAGTTGATTGAGGCCTTTCGGGTTTCGCCGCGCATGCCGTTTCCAGAATGGCATGACAAGATCCGGCGTTCAAGTTGTTTTCCTCAATCAGAAATCGCCTGAGGGAGCAGGCGCTTTTCCTTTCGAAACGTCGACGATCTTCGCTCAAAAACTGTTCAACACAGGCGACATGCTTGGAGAATCTGATTACGACGCTTGAGCATCTACTTGGCGATTCGGGGTTTGGCGCATTGACGATGGCCTTCTACGCCGGGCGACTGGTGCTGGAGCCCGCGATGCAGAACCCGACCATCGTTGTAATCACGGACCGCAACGATCTCGACGACCAATTGTTCGGCACGTTCGCGCGCTGTAGCGAATTACTCCGGCAAAATCCCGAGCAAGCGGTGGACCGAGAGGATCTCAGAGAGCGGCTTACAGTTTCCACCGGGCACGTCATCTTCACCACGATCCAGAAGTTCATGCCTCCTGACGAAACTCGAGGCGGGGTGCTCTCTGATCGTAGGAACATCGTCGTGATAGCGGATGAAGCGCACCGCAGCCAATACGACTTCGTCGATGGCTTCGCCCGCCACATGCGCGAAGCGCTGCCCCATGCATCGTTCATCGGATTCACGGGAACTCCGATTGAGAAGGCCGACGCCAACACACGCGCGGTGTTTGGCGATTACATCAGCGTCTACGACATTCAGCGCGCCGTGGAAGACAAGGCGACGGTGCCGATCTACTATGAAAGCCGTCTGGCCAAACTCGGCTTAGAGGACAACGAAAAGCCGAAGATCGATCCCGACTTCGAGGAAGCGACAGAAGGCGAAGAAGTTGAGCGCCGGGAGAAATTGCGAACGAAATGGGCGGCGCAGGAGGCAATCGTTGGCGCAGAGAAAAGGCTGCGAACGATTGCCAAAGACCTGGTACACCACTTTGAGCGGCGGTTAGAGGCGATGGACGGCAAGGCGATGATCGGGTGCATGAGCCGCCGTATCTGCGTTGACCTCTACGAGGAAATCGCAAAGCTGCGCCCCGATTGGAGCAATGAAAACGACGACGCCGGTGTGATGAAAGTTGTGATGACCGGGGCCGCGACGGATGGGCCGGAGTGGCAGCAACACATCCGCGACAAGCGGCGACGCGAAGCCCTTGGGAAGCGATTCAAGAACGCGAAAGACCCGTTTAAGGTGGTGATCGTCAGGGATATGTGGCTGACCGGATTTGATGTGCCGTCTCTGCACACCATGTACGTAGACAAGCCGATGAAGGGTCACGGCCTGATGCAGGCCATCGCCCGCGTAAACCGCGTCTTCAAAGATAAGCCCGGCGGTTTGGTGGTGGACTATCTCGGTATCGCCCAGGAATTAAAGCTGGCGCTCGGCACATACACAGAGAGCGGGGGCAAAGGACGCACGGCGCTGCCGCAGGAAGAAGCGGTTGCGGTGATGATTGAGAAATACGAAGTTTGTCGCGGCCTCTTTCACGGTTTCGATTGGTCGGCTTGGGTAAGCGGCTCGCCAGCCGCCAAGCTAGGGCTGCTGCCAAACGCTCAAGAGCACATCCTGAAGCAGACGGACGGAAAGAATCGCCTGCTGAAGGCCGTCGCTGATTTGTCAAAAGGTTTTGCTCTTGCTGTTCCGCACGACGAAGCGATCCGAATACGCGATGACGTTGGGTTCTTTCAGGCAGTCCGCGGAGTGTTCTGACTAAGTCAGTTACTCAGCAGCATCGTCCTGAACAGGATCTCGACAACGCGATTCGGCAGATTGTTTCTAGGGCTGTCTCGTCCGGCGAAGTGGTGGACATCTTTACGGCCGCTGGTCTCAGGAAACCCGACATTTCGATCTTGTCTGATGAATTCCTGGCGGAAGTGAAGCAGCTTCCCCAGAAAAACCTTGCGGTGGAAATGCTTCGCAAGTTGCTGACGGATGAGATCAAGACGCGCTCTCGCCGCAACGTTGTGAAGTCGCGCTTGTTCTCTGAGCTGCTGGCCGAGTCCATACGGAAGTACCAGAACCGGGCAATCCAATCCGCTCAGGTCATTGAGGAACTGATCGGCCTTGCAAAGCAAATGCGTGAGGAGTCCGAAAAAGGCGAAGCGCTCGGTCTTACTGAGGACGAGGTTGCATTCTACGATGCACTGGAAGTCAACGATAGCGCCGCCAAGGTTCTGGGCGACGAAACACTAAAAACTATCGCTCGGGAGCTGGTGGATACGGTTCGCCGGAACACAACGATTGATTGGACGGTTCGTGAGAATGTTCGCGCCCACCTCCGCGTTCTTGTGAAACGCATCCTGCGGAAATATGGCTACCCGCCAGACAAGCAAGAGAAAGACGGTGACAGTCCTGGAGCAAGCCGAAATGCTTTCCGCGAACTGGGCAAACTCATGGCGGATCTCGCCAAGCCACCCGACAGGTGCTGTATACCATTTTGTGTACCGCAGCAACCGCGAATTGCTGTTAGAGAGTGTGATGCGCCTTTCTTGAGCAAAAGCAAAGCCCGCTGATTTAGCGGGCTTTGGCGGATGATAGCTGGTAGCGCTACCGGGAATCGAACCCGGGTTTGAAGATTGAGAATCTTCCGTCCTAACCCCTAGACGATAGCGCCATCTGGAGAGCTTCGATTATAGCAAAGCTGCCGCTGGCGATTTGTTCCGGAAATTTGGTTTCCACAGCTTTCGGGGCGGTATAATAAAGCTACTCCGCACCCGAAAACCTAGTCGTTTCCCTAAATATTGCGGGGCGAAGTGTAGGTGGTTCACTGAACCGCCCAATTCATTCCTAAAATCCAGGTATTTAAAAGGAGTTTCCGAATATGGCTAAAGCAAAATCGACTTCAGGCAGCAAGTCCACCCCAAAGACAAACACGCCGAATGCGCAGGCCCATGTGACCACGGCCAGCACGACCGCTGTGCCGGCACCTGTTGCGCAGACCCCGGTTGCGCCGGCGCCGATTGCACAGGCGGCCGATCTGAAAGAAAAAGCGCAGGCAGTTGCGCCCGCCGCCGCACCCGCGCCAAGTAAGCCGGAAACTAAAATTGCCGCCGAACCCCGGAAGAAGTTGGAAGTGGTGAAGACGGAGCCCCGTCGGGTGGTTCCGATCAACGTGGAAGAAGAGATTCGGCGTCGCGCCTACGAACTCTATCAGCAGCGCGGAGCGAAGCCCGGCCACGAACGCGAAGACTGGCTGGCTGCGGAACGTGAAGTCAAGCAGCGCTACCAGCAGCAACAGAGCGCCTAAAGGCTCCCGAGCCTATCGTTATTAATGCTGTCGCGGCAACGGCGGCCGAATCTGGCCGCCGTCTCTCGCGGGAGTGTGCAAAACGCTTCGCGGTTGCCACGCGAGGAGGTTTCTGAAAAAATAGGCTGGGGTTCTGTCACATGGCGGTATTGGGTAGTTTTGCGCTGATGCTCGCGTTGGCGTTGAGCGCTTACACGTTCATTGCCGGCATCCTTGCGCTCGTTGAGGGAGAAGGTTCGGAGCGGATCGGCGAAACGGCCCGGCGCGCCGGCATCGCCACCTTCGGCGGCGTTCTTCTGGCTTCGGTCGTCCTCGTCGTCTGCGCCTTCCAAAATAATTTTTCTATCGCCTACATTTTTCACCATAGCAACCGCGATCTTCCCGGACCTTATAAGTTTGCCGTGCTGTGGTCTGGGCAGGAAGGTTCGCTGCTGTTCTGGTCGTTGCTGCTCGCCGCCTACGGATTCGTCCTGCGGCTGCGCTACAAGACCGATCCGCGGCTTTTCGCCTACGCTTCCGTGGTTCTCGCCGGCGTGCAGATCTTCTTTCTGCTGTTGCTGAATTTCGCGGCCAATCCATTCGGCATTCTCGAAGGCCCGCTCCGGCCCGATGGCAGTGGATTGAATCCGCTCTTGCAATATCCCGAGATGGTGATTCATCCGCCCATGCTTTATCTCGGTTACGTCGGGTTCACTGTGCCGTTCGCGTTCGCGCTGGGCGCGCTGATCATGAAGTATCCCGGCGAAAAGTGGATTCACATTACCCGCCGCTGGACCATGGTCACCTGGGCGTTTCTTACCTGCGGAGTTTTTCTCGGCGCGCACTGGGCCTACTCCGTGCTCGGCTGGGGCGGCTACTGGGGATGGGACCCCGTCGAGAACGCTTCGCTCATGCCATGGCTCACGGGCACCGCGTTTTTGCATTCGGTCATGATGCAAGAAAAACGCGGCATGTTGAAGATGTGGAATATGTGGCTGGTCTTCGCCACATTCTGGCTGGCGATTCTCGGGACGTTCCTGACGCGCAGCGGAATCATCAGCTCGGTGCACGCCTTCGCACAGTCTTCGATCGGCGACTGGTTCGCCTGGTTTCTCTGCATCACGCTGGCCGTATTCTTGTTTTTCTTCTTCAAGAATAAATCTCACCTGAAGAGCGAGCACAAGCTCGAGTCGTTGGTGTCGCGCGAGTCGAGCTTTCTGTTCAACAATTTGCTTTTCGTTCTGCTCTGCTTCACCGTGCTGTGGGGAACTTGGTTTCCAAAGATCTCCGAACTTGTGCAAGGCAATAAAGTCACGGTGGGCGCGCCGTTTTACAACCGCGTCGCCATTCCTGTAGCTCTGCTGCTTCTGATCCTCACTGCCCTGGGACCACTTCTGGCTTGGCGCAAGACTTCGCTCGAAAGCCTGAAGCGCAACTTCATGTGGCCGATGATCGGCGCCATTGCTGTCGCGGTTTTTCTGATGATCACACCGCAGCGTTGGGGATCGCCTTTCGGTCTCAAGCCCTGGCAGGACATTTCTTACTTCTATTCGCTAATGGCAATTGCGCTTTCTGTGCTCGTGACCCTCACTGTCGCCAGCGAGTTCTACCGCGGCGGCCGCGTGATCTCGCGACATACCGGCCAAGGCATGTTCGCCTCAATGGTGCAGCTCACGCATCGCAACACGCGTCGCTACGGCGGATACATCGTCCACTTCGGCGTGGTGGTAGTCATCATTGGATTCGCCGGCGCCGCCTTCAATGTCGACAAAGAGCAGGCGATGGCCAACGGCGACAAGATGAACATCGGCCCCTACACGCTGGTCTGCCGCTCCTACACGCAGGACGACAGTCCCAACAAGGCCAGTGAATGGGCCATTCTCGACGTATACCGGGGTGACAAGAAGATCGACACCATGACGCCGGTGCGTGAATTCTATAAAGCCAGCCAGCAGGCCTCAACCAAGCCTGATATTCGATCGGGCCTCAATGAAGATCTCTACCTGGTTTTCGAAGGCCAGAACGAGAAGGGTGAGCCGATTATCAAAGCCCACCTGAATGCGCTGGTGATGTGGATCTGGATGGGCGTCTGGATCATGCTGATCGGAACCGTTCTAGCCCTGATTCCAAACGCGCCCGCGCCGGTGCGAGTGCCAGCGCCAGCGCGGCTCGAAACTGCTCCCGCGGTAACAGGAGACTGATGTCCCGCTTCTCATTTTCGAACTGGGGTGCCCCACGTCTCGCCGATTTTGCGAGACGTGGGACTGCACGCCGCAAGCACCTGCACATCGTGATCCTCTGCGCCGCCGTCTTCGCGCTCGTCGGCGCCGGCGACCCCGCCACGCGCTTCAACGAAATCGGGCATCAGATGATGTGCATCTGCGGCTGCAACCAGATTCTTCTGGAATGCAATCACGTCGGCTGCCCTGCCTCCGACGGCATGCGCAACGAACTTCAAGCCGCAGTCACGCGCGGAGACAGCGACAGCCTGGTCGAGCAATCCTTCGTACAGAAATACGGGCCAACGGTTCTCGCGGCTCCCACCGCCAAGGGTTTCGACCGCGTCGCCTATATCATTCCCTTCGCCGCGCTGTTCTTCGGCTTCGGCTTGATGGTGCTGGTAATTCGCGCCTGGAAGAATCGTCCCGCGCCCGCGCTCGCTGACGGCCTGCACCCAGTTCACGGCGCCGAACTTGATCAGTTCCGCGATCAGGCTCGCAAGGAGACTGACCTGTGAACGACTCGCTTTTCCTGTGCGCTCTGCTCACCATCGCAACCCTCGTTTATGTTTTCTACCTGCCCGGAAGGCTTTTTCTCGGTCCGGAGAAAACCCGCGCCAGTTATCTGCGCGAACGTAAAGATGCCGTTTACGAGAACCTGCGCGATCTCAACTTCGAATACAAAGCGGGCAAGGTACCGGACGCCGACTACGCATCGCTGAAGTCCTCTTTGCAGGACGAAGCCGCCACCCTCCTGGCCGAGATCGCCCGCCTGGAAAATCCCGCGACACAAAAAGGAACGCGATCTTGAAAGAAATTCGTCCCACTGTCATCCTGAGCGGAGTGGAAGCTTCGCGAAGCGAAGTTTCCACGCAGTCGAAGGACCCCTACCGTGCCGGCACCAACCTGCGCCCTCGCAAGGAGTTCTCTCTTTACTCTCGGTTGGCTTTTCCTCCAGCTTACGGAAAAGCCCTCGCAGCCATCCTCCTGCTCAGCTCCCTCGCCGCCGCTCAAACTCTCACCGGCACAGTCAAGAACTCCACCACCGGCAAGCCCTCAGCCGGAGACGACGTAGTTCTGCTCAAACTCGGCGAGGGCATGGACGAAGCCGGCCGCACCCAGACCGACGCCAAAGGCAAGTTCAGTTTCAAACTCGACGACGACAAATCGCCGCACCTCGTGCGCACCATCCATCAAGGCGTTACGTACCATCGCATGGCGCCCCCCGGAACCACCTCCGTGGAGCTCGAGGTTTTTGACGCCGCGAAAAAGATTGCCGGCATCGATTTGGTCGCAGACATCGTCCGCCTTCAGGCGGAACAGGGACGCCTCGAGATCGTGCGCGAGTTCTTCGTGCAGAATAAATCCAAGCCTCCGCGCACCCAGATGAACGACCGCAACCTTGAGTTCTACATTCCCGAGGGAGCGACGATCATTCCAGATTCAGCCAGCGCCACCACCGAAGGCGGCAATCCGCTGAAGTCCGCTCCGGTGCCGCAAAGCGAGAAAAATCGCTATTCGTTCATCTTCCCTTTGCGGCCGGGACAGACACGCTTCGAAGTAGCCTACGAGCTTCCTTACACGGGAAGCGCCAACTTGGATCCCAAGTCGCTGTATCCCACGGAGCACTTCGTCGTGATGATGCCGAAGGCGATGCAGTTCACCGCCGCCAACGATTCCGCAGGATTCAAATCGACGCCGTATCCGCAGGAACCTGACGCGGTCGTTCAGGTAGTTTCGAATACCGCACAAGGTGAGAACTTGGCCTTCAAAATTTCCGGCGTAGGCATGCTTCAAGGCTCACAGGAAGCCGACTCCGCGAAAGGTGAAGCAGGCGACAAGACCAGCCGGCCCGGCGGAGGACTCGGCCCGCCCATCGACGCTCCCGACCCTTTGCAAAAATATCGCTGGTACATTCTCGGAGGCATCGCTGCGGCTTTGATTGTCGGCGGCATTTTCGTGGCAGTGCGGCAACAGTCCGCCAACCGCAAGCTGGCGCGACAAAAACCTGCTTCGCCCATGGGAACGCCCGTGCATTTCGATGACGATGAATACGGGCCCGCGCCCACGCTTGGAACTCCAAACGTTCGGCCAGCGGCGGCAGCACGTCCCGCGTCCATGCTTCTCGATGCCCTGAAAGAAGAACTCTTCCAGCTGGAAGTCGAACGCAGGCAAGGCCAGATCTCGCAGTCGGAATACGAGAGCGCGAAATCCGCTCTCGATCAAACCCTCGATCGCGCGCTGAAACGCGAAGCGCAAAAAGCGTAACCGTGTGGAGCGGGCACTCTTGTCCGCTGCCTTTGACGTTGACTCCGACTCCGTCCTCGAAGTTGCTGGTTCTCGGTCGAGCCGTTCTACCTCGCAGCCGGTGCGAAATCCGCGACTCCGACTTTAATGACCGTCCCGCGCTTGCGAGGAGCGGCCTCAGGCTTGGCTTCCGCCTGAGTCTCCGGTTTGGCCTCGGCTTTATTTCCAGCCTCCGCAACCGCTGCCGGCTCCTCAGTCCAAATCCCGTAAACACGACCGCCGAATGCGGCGATTCCCGAATAGTCGCCAAAGAAAACCCCGCCCGCCTCAAACGGTTCGGTGGTCCACGCATAGTTTTTAAAAGATCGTCCGCCATCGGTTGAGCGCGCCAGCGTCACCGTCTGCTTTCGATTCTTCGGATCTCCGCGCCGGTCATAAAAAACCACATTAGCCGAGCCATCCACCGGATCGACCGCGAGCCACTGAAAAAATTGCTCCGCGCCATTGTGCACCGCATCATCATTCACCCGCACGGGCTCACTCCATTTTTTCCCGCCGTCGGTCGAGGTCGCGCAGAAAATATCGAGATCGCCGTTGCGATAATCGCTCCAGGTCACATAGAGCCGGCCGCTTCGCAGATCGACTCCAATCTGCGGAAAGCCGTTGGCGCGTTCGAGCGTATCGATCGCAAACATAATGGGAGCGGTGCGCAGAATGCCACGCGCGCGCGAAAATGTTTTCCCGCCATCGCGCGAAGTCGTAAACATTACGTCGTTGTCCTGGCTCCAAACCGCGTACAGGCGGCCATCCCGGCCAACCGCACCGGAAAATCCCTCGGCAGCCCCGTTGTCATCGCGCGGCAGCCCGGGATGCCGATCCACCTCCACCGGCTTCGACCACGTTTCCCCATCGTCGGTCGACCGCGATACCAGCACCTCCGACCCAGTCAGCGTCCACCGCGTCCAACCGATGTATAGATTTCCAGCATACGGACTCTTGCCCGCTGCCGAAGTGCCAACTCCCGCGGCTCCGATCGACGAAGCGTTATCCGCGACGATGTAAGGTTTATCTTCAAACGGAATTCCCGGATCGCTGGCAAACTCGCTGACCGTGATTTGCTTCGCCTCCCACGTCTTGCCGCCATCGAGCGAGCGCCGCACAAAGATGCCGTCGCGGGTTGCGCCATGCCCCCAGTAGTTGAAAGTTCCAAGCTTGTCGAACGCGATGTAGCAAATAAATGCATGGCCCTGATTATCGAAGGTCGTAGACACATCGCCCGACGTGCGATAGTTCGCCGAGGCAACGCCTTCCGCCGCGTGCCAGGTGTGCCCTGCATCCTGAGAGTAAGAGGCGTGAGCGTTATCCTGAAAAACCGCAACCACCTGCTGCGGATTATTCGGATTGACTGCAATCGCCGGCTCGGTAAAGCGGCCCACTACCGGCGTCAGCGAAAATATTTCCGCGCCCGGAGCCTTAGGCAAAGTTTGGCCGCACAGCGGCGCGCAAAGGCTGATGAGCAAAGTCAAGCCAGCCAGGAATCGTGATCGTAGTGGGCAGGACATTTCCAGGAAGCATCTCCAATTCTTGATTGTTCGATGTGTGAAGTGGTTTGACGCGTGAAGATTGTCCCACATCCGTCGGCCTTAGGATTCAGAATGACCGGTGATATTGTGACATCCGACCTTGCGTGCCGCGTTCGGTTGGCCGATCATTGTCAGGCAGAGGCCTTGCGACGGGATGCGGTAATTGTGCGCAGGTATGCGCAGTGGAACGGTAACTATCTTGTTTTCAAGATTTTGCCCGTAAGTTGTTGATTCCAATATATTATTTCGCAATTTCCCGCTAACCTGCTGATTCCAATATACCGGGGGAGAGGGGGGTACCTCCGCAACCCGGTTTTTCCCGCAACGGGCTGAACTGCATCGACCCGCCAGCCGTATCATCCAATAGCTGAGATTCAATTATGGGAAACACTTTCAAGACTGCGCTGCTGCTCACCTCGCTCACGTTGCTGCTCATGTTTATCGGCCAACACTTTGGCGGCGAGAGTGGGATGATGCTGGCGCTCGTCTTTGCCATCGTGATGAACTTCGGCGCCTACTTCTTCTCCGATAAGATCGCGCTCGCTACCTACCGCGCGCAGCCGGTGACGCGCGAGCAACTGCCGCGCGCCTATGAGATTGTTGAACGGCTCACGCAGAAGATCGGCTTGCCCATGCCGAAGATTTACGTGATCCCAACCGAATCGCCGAATGCCTTTGCCACGGGACGCAACCCGAAGCACGCCTCGGTGGCCGTAACCCACGGGATTCTGGGCCTGCTCAACGACGAAGAACTGGAAGGCGTGCTGGCGCATGAACTCGGGCACGTCGGCAACCGCGACATCCTCATCAGCTCAGTCGCAGCAACCATTGCGGGCGCAATCACCATGCTGGCCCGCTTTGGCATGTTCTTCGGAGGCAGCCGCGACCGCCGCGACGGCGGCATAGGCGGCTTGTTGATGCTGATTCTAGCCCCCATCGCCGCTGCCATGATTCAGATGGCCGTATCGCGCTCGCGCGAATATCAGGCAGACGCAACCGGCGCGCATTACACCGGCAATCCGTATGCGCTGGCCAGCGCGCTGCAAAAACTCGACGCCTACTCGCGTCGCGTGCCCATGCAGGCCAGTCCATCGACGGCGCATTTGTTCATCATCCAGCCCCTGCTTGGGATGAACTTCGGCAATTTATTCTCCACGCATCCTCCAACCGCCAAGCGAATCGAGCGGCTCACTGGGCGCCCGGCAGAGTTTACCCAGTAGGCTTTAAGCTTTTCAGCCTTTCAGCCTTTCAGCCTTTCAGCTTTTCAGCTTTTCAGCCTTTCAGCCTTTCAGCTTTTCAGCTTTTCAGCTTTCAGCTTTCAGCTTTCAGCTCTTAGCTCTTAGCTATCAGCTCTCAGCTGAGAGCCTGGTGCAAGATTGATTCTTGGCTGCGTTCTGAATTCGTGCTGCTTAAGGCTAGGTTTGGCTGATAGCGGACGGCTGATAGCTGACAGCTGGTTCTATGACATCCGTAACTCCGCCGCATCTCCACGAGAGAGTAAAATCCATCCAATGTCGCCTGAGACTGCCATCGCTGTATCTCACAAGGCCGCTGATTTAGAAAAAGCGCTGCGCCGCGTGATTCGCGGCAAAGACGATGTCGTGCGCCTCGCGCTGGTCAGCATCTTTGCCCGCGGACACCTGCTCATTGAAGGCGTTCCTGGAGTCGGCAAGACCACGCTGGGACAAGCCCTCGCCCGCGCCGTCGATTGCACCTTTCAGCGCGTGCAGTTCACCAGCGACATGCTGCCTTCCGACGTGCTCGGGATCTCGGTTTACTCGGCGCTGGAGCAGGAGTTTGAGTTCAAACGCGGCCCAGTGTTTACCAACGTGCTGCTGGCCGACGAGATTAACCGGACGACGCCGAAGACGCAGTCGGCGCTGCTCGAAGCCATGAACGAAGGCCAGGTCACGGTCGATGCGCACTCTTACCAACTGCCGCAACCGTTTCTGGTGATTGCCACGCAGAATCCGGTGGAGCATCATGGAACTTATCCTCTGCCCGAATCGCAACTTGATCGCTTCTTGATGCGGGTGCGCATGGGCTATCCCGAAGCCGCAGCCGAGCGCGAGATTCTGCGTTCGGAGGCGGGCGCGGCGCACTTGCATAATCTTCATCCGGTACTCACCGCGGCAGACGTGCTCGAAATGCAGGAGGCCGTCAAGCTGATTCGCGTGGATGAATCGCTGGTGACCTACGCGCTCGAAATTGTTAAGCGTACGCGCGAGTCGGAATATTTGTCGTTGGGAGTTTCGCCGCGCGGCGCGCAGGCGCTGTATCGCGCGGCGCAGGCAATGGCATTTCTCGATGCCCGCAGCTTCTGCACTCCGCAGGATTTCAAAACGCTGGCCGTGCCGGTTTTTGCGCATCGCGTGGTCGTCAATGGCGGCTACGCCTCGACTCTGAAAAAGTCCGAACAGGCCGATCAGGTGCTGCGCGAGATTGTGGAGAATGTGGCAGTTCCTGTATGAACCGGCTTCCGGCTCTCAGCTTCCGGCTTCCGGAAAACAACCGTCGGAACGAGAAATAGAAGCCGGAAGCCGGAGGCCGGAAGCCGAATTACCACCCCAAGGTATTGGATAACTAGAAAGTTACTCGCAATCCACAGGGTAGGCGCGTATGCTTCTTGGCATGTGTGTCACCGTTTCGATGCTGGCGAGCGGGAGCCGGGGAAATTGTGCGCTTGTGGCGAGCACGCGCACGAAGATTCTGGTCGATGCCGGGATTTCGTGCCGCGAGACTTTCAAGCGCCTGAAGTCGCTTGGCGAGGATCCGCAATCGCTTTCGGCGATTCTGATTACTCATGAACATTCCGATCACGTTTACGGCCTGGCAACGCTGGCCAAGAAGCTGCGCATCCCAATCTTTATGACCGTGGCGACGCACGCGGCCTGGGCGCGGGCCATGCGCACGGTGAATGGCGAGCGGCCGCAACTGGAGAAATTCGAGCGCTTCGAGTCCGGGCATCGCTTTCAGGTGGGCGATATTGAGGTGAAACCCTTCACCATCCCGCACGACGCGGCCGATCCCGTGGGTTTTACTTTTCGCGTGGAAGGCACCAAGGTGAGTGTGGCTACCGATCTCGGGTACCTGCCCGTAAATGTGCGCGACCACTTGCGCGGGTCTGACATCCTGATCATGGAGTCGAATCACGATGTGGAGATGCTGCGCGGCGGGTCTTATCCGTGGTCAGTGAAGCAGCGGGTCGCAAGCAATGTGGGGCACCTGTCGAATGAGAAACTCGCGGATTTCTTCACCGGGGACTATGATAATAGTGCAGCCTTTGTAGTGCTGGCGCATCTGTCTACAGAGAACAATCATCCGGAAATCGCCCGGCGGGGCGCGGAGCGAGCGCTGGCGGAGCGGGGCGGCCTGTTTCAGAACCGGGTGCTGGTGGCCACGCAGTCGGAGGTTTTGCCGCCGATCCAGCTGTAGAAAAGCAGGGGATAGGGCTTAGGGGATAGATCTCAGGAAAACCTAAGACGTGGAACCTAGCACCCGAGCCCCAGCTTCAGTTGTGGAAAAGCGGGTGTTAGGTCTTAGGTGATAGGTCTTCGGAAAATCCTAAGACCTAGAACCTAACACCTGAGACCCAGCTTTCATTATGAGTCAGCAGTGCATCGATCCAATTGTAGGCAAGATTCTGGCGGGCTGGAGATACGACATTTCCGGTCTGGCGCCGGAGATGCGTGGCGACTACGAGAGCCATTTTGTCGAGTGCGAACACTGCCGCAAACGCCAGAAAATACACCGGATCATTGACGTTGGACTGATTGCGCTGGCGTCGATTTCGGGCGGCGTGTTTCTGCTGGCCTTTGGAGTGATCAGGCACTTTGGTCCGCGGCACGCGCTCTGGCTGGAGATTGCGGCGCTGGCGGGCTTTGCGTTATCGGCGCTGATCTGGCTGGTCGTAGCGGTGGCCACGCCCGCGCCGGTCACGGTGCTCGATGCCGCTAAACAAGGCGCGCGCCGCGTACATGACCGGCTGCCGCAGGAGATTCGGGAACGCCTGCCGGAAGAACTGCGCGTGAAGATTACCGGAACCTAGCGCGGGAAGCTTCCCCAAAAAATCTTTACCACAGAGGGCACGGGGGTACACCGGGTAAAGCCTCTCGATAATCCGATTACCACTCCTCCTCTCGAAGAAGCATCGCATGCTGCAACATCGGTTAGTCTTTTTTCAGTGAGACCTTTCAGGACCAGAGCCGCCTGGCATTCGATCAGCGCCTTTTTCATTGTGTTGACAACGCTGCCCTCCCAGTTAGCGGCGCAGTCCGCCTCCATGAGCGGGATGAGTATGCCCATGGAAGCGCACGAAACTTCGCAGTTGCCTTCGCCGCACGCCGGCTCTGGCACGGGCTGGCAGCCGGCGTCGGTTCCGGAGCCGGAGTGGATGTGGATGCGCGGCGGATGGGAAGTGATGGCGCACGGCGTGATTTTTGCCGACTACAACCAGCAAGTCGGGCCGCGCGGCGAGGGCAAAGCTGAGTCGGTGAATTGGGGCATGCTGATGGAGCAGCATAAGCTTTGCCGAGGAACGATTCTTTTGCGGCAGATGTTTTCTGCGGAGTCACTGACCTCGCCGCATCCGGGATTTCCGGAGCTGTTTCAGACCGGAGAGACTTACCATGGAGAGCCGCTCGTCGACCACCAGCATCCGCACAATGTTTTTGCGGAACTTTCGGCGCTTTACCTGCTGCCGCTTTCGAAAACAGTTTCGTGGGAATTGTATGGCGGACCAGCGGCGGAGCCTGCGCTTGGCCCGGTTACTTACATTCATCGCGCGTCTGCCGCGGAGCTGCCGCTGGCGCCGCTCAGCCATCATTTGCAGGATTCGACGCACACCAGCTTCGGCGTGGTCACGACGGGATTTGTGATCGACTGGTTCAAGCTGGAAGGCTCGGCCTTTAACGGACATGAACCGAACGAAGAACGCTGGAGCATTCAGCCGGCGGCGCTCGAATCGTGGTCGGCGCGCGCGAGCGTTGCTCCCAATCGAAACTGGACCGCGCAATACAGCATCGGGCACCTCGACCATCCCGAGGCGCTGGAGCTCTGGAATCAATGGCGAGAGACAGCTTCTGTGGAATATAACCGTGCGCTGGCGGCGGGCAATTGGGCGACATCACTCGTGTGGGGACGCGTGCACGAGATCGGTACGGACATCCACCTCAATGGATATTTGCTCGAATCCACGCTGAACTTTCGGCGGCGCGATTATTTGTTTACGCGCATGGAACTCGTGGACAAAAACGAATTGTTTCCGCCGGCCGAGCTACCTTCCTACCGCATTGGCGCCTACACTTTCGGCGGCACTCGCGATCTGGTGCAGAATCGAGCTTGGCAATTGGGATTGGGCGCCGATCTGACGGTGTATTCAAAGCCTGCGGCGCTGGATGCGGCTTATGGCAACTATCCCGTATCGTTTCAGATTTTTCTGCGGATGCGGCCAGGATTGGGCGGCGAAGAACATCGTCACTAGCTGGAGAAGACTATTGCCTAGCTGGATTCTGTCCGAAAGATTTCGTGCCCACTTTCCGTCAACTGGGGCAGAATGTCCGTGATGAGGGCGACTGTCAGAACCCTGCGTTTGGTGCAGTGGGCGATGCTTGCCAGCATCGTGCTCTATGGCGTTGTGGGCGAGATTGCGGGCTCAAGCGCCGGAAGCGCGAACGCTTCCCTGAGCTATATTTTCACGACTGCGGGCGTGGCGATGGTGGGCGTGATCTTCGTGGTGAGGCGCACTTTAGTCTTTCGATCGGCGGAGAGGCTGGCGGTTCGTCCCGACGATTCTGTCACCTTGAGCCATTGGCGGACTGGGTACCTTGCCACCTATGCATTGTGTGAGGGCCTTGCGCTTTTCGGATTGATCCTGCGTTTTCTGGGTTGCAGTTTTCGGCAGTGCCTGCCGTTTTACATTGGCGGATTCGTGCTGCTTTTCTTCTTTGGACCGCGCGAGCCTGGTTCGAATGAGTCTGGGCCGCAAGAGCCGGTCAGCTCTTGATGTGGCAACTGGCCATGCCGCGCTTCTCCAGATATTGCTGGTGATAGTCCTCGGCGGGATAGAACGTGACCGCGGGGACGATCTGCGTGGCAATTGGTTTGGAGTAGCGATGCGCTTTTTCGAGCGCTTCTTTCGAGGCTTGCGCCTCGGCCTGCTGTTGCGGCGTGTGGTAGAAGATGGCGGAGCGGTATTGCGTGCCCCAGTCCGGACCCTGGCGGTTGAGCTGCGTGGGGTCGTGGTTCTCCCAGAAGACTTTCAGCAGGTCGGCGTAGCGAATCTTCGCGGGATCGAATTCCACTTCGACCGCTTCGGCGTGGCCGGTGCGATCGGTGCAAACTTCCTTGTAGGTGGGATTATCCGTGTTCCCGCCGATGTAGCCCACGCGCGTTGAGGTCACGCCCGGCAATGCCCGGAATGTGGCTTCTACTCCCCAGAAACATCCTGCTGCAAATGTGGCTTTCTCCATTTTTTGATTGCTCCTTGATTGGGCGCCGCCGACTTGGGCTGACTTTTATTAGATGACAAACTCGGCAGAAAGTCACGTCCGAGCGCAAGAGCGTCCCGCTGCGCTGGACTGGACAGCCAAGGCGGCTGTTCCCACATACAGGCATGTGGCCTGATCGGGCAATTGACCTGGCGGGCGGTTTCGCGATAAAGTTCGTCCAACGTTGTCGCAGTCCGTAGTCCCAGGAGAAGTCTGTGGTGGTAGGATCCAGCCGCGCCCGAAGTGTGCAGAGGTTTGCCATCTGCTTGCTCATCGCGCTCGCGACCGCGCAGGCAGCGCTGGCCATTCCGAATTTCATTCCGCAGCAGCGCGTCGGCTATACCACGGGGGATCAGTGGGAGCCGGCGATGGCCGCGGATGGCCGCGGCCACATCTATATTCTCTTTCCACAATATGGCGCGATCGGTGACTGCCCGGCCTGCACTGCGCCTACGATGGCGTTGATCGTTAGCAATGACAACGGACTGACGTGGCAAGCTCCGCATGCGCTGGTGACTTCTTCGACGGGGCAGTTCGATCCGCAGATTGTGGTTGACCCGGTGGACCGTCAGACGGTCTACGCTTCGTGGCTGCAGAACAACAAGCGCGATGTGATGGTGGCGCGATCGCAGGATTTTGGCGCGAGCTGGTACCTCGCAATCGCAGAGCACGCAGAGAATAATGAAGATGCCGACAAGCCTGTCTTGGCCGTGCATGGCGCGGATGTTTACGTGGGATTCAATCATGAGCAGGAGTTCGTGGTTGCGGCATCGCATGATTATGCGCAGAACTTTTCTTCGACGACGGTGAATCCTGGTGCTGAGCCGGGATGGTCGCTGGCCGGGGGCGCGACGGTGGATGCGACTGGCGACATCTATTTTGCGTGGACGGCGTATGCGCGACGAAACCTCAGCACGCGGCCGGTGAGCGTTTATGTGAGCCGGTCGGCGGATGCGGGACGGAACTGGAGCACGGCCCTGCTGGACGTTTCGAGCGCGCCGCCGGGATGCGCGGCCCAAGGTTGCGACGAGGAGTTTCTGGGGGCGCAGATTGCGCTGGCGTCCGATGCGGCGGGAACGATTTACGCGCTGTGGAACGCGGGCGGCGCGCACGGTGGACCGGAGCGCATATTCTTTTCTTCTTCGACTACAGGTGGAGCGAGTTGGTCCGCCAAGGCAGATGTATCGACAGCCGACAATTTAGTGGAACACTGTTTTCCGGCGATCACGGCGGGCGCGGCGGGCGACGTGCGCATTGCGTGGATGGACACGCGCAACGCTCGTCCTTACTCTGAACTATGGAATGTTTTCCAGCGCAGTTCGAGCAACGGCGGCGCTACATGGTCGGCTGAGGCGCAACTTTCCGGCGGGGCGCGAAACTTCGATCGGACTTACGATTACGTTCGGCCCGATGGCTTCCGCTTCCCTTTCGGCGACTATTTCTCAATTGCCATCGATAACCTCGGGAACACGCACGCGGTATGGGGCGAGGGGCGGAACTTCAAGTCTCCGGGGTCGATCTGGTATAGTCGCGGGCGGTAGTTGCTCAGTTCTCAGTTCTCAGTTCTCAGTTCTCAGTTCTCAGAGAATTAGATTCCACATCCAGTTAAGTTACGCTGAGAAAAAACTACTCTAGAATCATGCCGCCGGTTAGGTTGGCCAGTTTCGTGATGCCGCGATCCTGGCACCAGCGGTGCAGTTCGTCCACGATTTTTTCGGTGGCGCAGGGATCCCAGTAACTGGCGGTGCCGATCTGCACGGCGGTTGCGCCTGCCAGCATAAATTCGGCGACATCGGCCGCGGTTGAAATTCCTCCCATGCCGATGACCGGAATATTGACGGCGTGCGCAGCGTCGTAGACCATACGCAGGGCGATGGGCTTGATGGCTGGGCCGGAGAGTCCGGCAGTGACATTGGCGATGCGGGGCTTGCGCGTGTCGGCGTCGATGGCCATGGCTACAAAAGTATTGATCAGCGAGATGGCGTCGGCTCCCGCTTCCTGCGCTACGTGGGCCATCTGCGCGATGCTGGTCACGTTGGGAGAGAGCTTGACGATCAGTGGCCGGCGGGCAGCGCGTTTGGCCGCAGTCACCACTTCGTCGAGCGAACGCGGATCGCTGCCGAATTGCAGACCACCTTCGGTAGTGTTGGGGCAGGACACATTGAGTTCGTAGGCGGCAATGCCTTCACCGTCGTTGAGAAGTTCGATGGTTCGTTCGTAGTCATCGCGGGTGTAGCCGAAGACGTTGGCGAACACAACGATGTTTTTGATTTGCTGAAGTTTGGGTAGCTTCTCTGCGAGAAACGCCGACGCTCCGATGTTCTGCAGGCCGATGGCGTTGAGCATGCCTGCCGCGGTTTCCCACAGGCGCGGCGGAGGGTTGCCGATCATGGGCTCGCGCGAGAGACCTTTGACGACGAATCCACCGAGCTTGTCGAGGTGAACTACATCTTCGAACTCGACGCCGTAGCCGAAAGTTCCGCTGGCTGCGATGATGGGATTTTTGAGTTGAATGCCGGCGAAGGTTACGCTGAGATCCAAGGAAGATTTGCCGCCGTTTTCGGAGGGCGAGGTCAATGCGCTCCTCCGTTGGTCGATCCCGCTGAGTCTTCTGCGTGATGTGGAGGGGCGAGCGCCTCAGTGAGGACGCGGCCGATGGCGTGTGTCGGAGCGTTGATGCCGAGCAGCGATGCAAATGTGACAGCGAGATCCACCGGTTCGGCATGCGTGCGATACGTCCCCGGATGAAATGGCAGTCCGTAGAAAGCCAAGGGGACGTGCGTGTCGTAGGTGTAGGGCGATGCGTGGTCTGTGCCCTTCGACGAGCCTACGGTGTAGATCTCGGGGATACCCAGCACATACCAGCCGCCTTCCGGCGAATAGCTGTTCAGGAACTTTTTGCCGAGAGCATTTGCAGGAACTTCGCCTTCGGCAAGTTGCGACTTTGTGTAGTAGTCGCGCAATCCGGCTTGCTTCATCGCCTCACCTACGGCAGTTTCGGCGTCGTGCTCTTTGGTGTGGGCGCCGAAGGCAGACTGATCAAGCCAGGCTACCGGATAGTCGAGCTTGATGTAGCTCGCTGAATGGCCTGGGGAAAACTTTGACGCCAGAGCCGCATTGATCTGGGCTTCCAGTTTGCCCGCTTCGAGATTCGCGGCAGGAATGCGCAGTTTCTTCGCGGCATCAGGCAACGCGGAAATTCCGTGGTCGGCAGAGAGTGCGATCCATATGTTCGCGAGTCCAATACGATGGCCGAGAAAGTTGAAGAAGTCGGCGAGTTCGTGATCGAGCGCGAGGGCCATGGCGGCCATTTCGGGAGAATCGGGCCCGACTTGGTGCCCGAGAATATCGTTCGCAGAAAGACTGATGGCTAGCAGATCGGTAGCCGGCCCTGTGCCGAGATTCTCGTAAACCACCAGCTCCTTGGCGAATTCGAATTCGTATTCGTTGGCGAACGGCGTGGAACCGATTACTTCGTAGAAGCCCGCATCGCTGCCGTCTTTGCTTTTGCGATGCGCGGTCGAGCGTAAGACTTCTCCGTTGGTCTCCCAATTGCGATCCCAGTATTTTGCCGCTCGATCGCTGGAGTTGAAATCCTGCGCCCAGCGTGGCAGGTCGGGGCGATAGTAAGTAGACGTAATCCACGCGCCGTTTTTCGGCTCGATCCAGTACGCGGCGTCGGCTGAGAAGCCTCCGGGCAGGACGGCGGCCCGGTCTTTCAACGACAGGCTAAAGACTCGCGCCTGGCCTTGGGTTGCGAGTTTGAGCTCGTCGCCGAGAGTATCGGCGAGCAGGTTGTGCGGAGAGGCGCCGGCTTTTTTCCCTGAAGTCTCTCCGGCAATGCCCACGAGCTTGGTGTCGTCGTCTTCTACTGACGTGACCATTTTCTTTTTCTGCGGATCCCACCACTCGTTGGCGATGATTCCATGGCCGTTGCTGTAGGCGCCGGTGAAAAGCGTGGCATGTCCGGGAGCGGTGCGGGTGTTGGCATAGTCGTAGTTGCAGTCGGTGAAGTTTGCGCCGTGGTCGAGGAAAAGACGGAATCCGCCTTCGCCGAATTGGTCGCGGTAGCGTTCCAGATAGTCGCCGCGAAACTGGTCGATGACAATTACCACGATCAGTTTGGGATGGGCGTTGTAAGCCGAGGCGAAGCTCGCCGGGATCGAACCTCGAATGAGAATGGCGACGAGGCCCAGCGAAAGAAACCGGCGGATAGCAATGGAGCGGGGGAAGAATCTCATCGCGAGGTTAGTTTACACATGCGGAGGGCTGGGCGAAAGCGGCTGGATTCGACACAGCACCCGGGACTGTGTAAGATTCCCCCGTTCCAGAGGTGAAGCATGAAAACGATTGCCACCATAAACTTCAAGGGTGGTGTCGGCAAGACAACCGCCACCTGGGCACTCGGTCACGTCGCGGCGCTGACTCCCAACACCTGCAGCCTAGTCTTCGATCTAGACGCACAGATGTCACTAACGCAGGCTATCGCGTTGAACGAGGACGGCAGTCCGTTCAAGAACTTCTCCGACTGGCAGGACAGGTCTCTGAAGAGGAAGAAGACGATTTTCAACGCCCTTGACGAGTTCACGGGCCATGGGAACTTCAACTTCGCGGCGAATTATGACTTCATCTACAAAATCTCCGACCGCTACCACTTTGTGCCGTCCGTTGAGGATCTTTACTGGACTGAACTCGAACTGTTTGACCGCGAGAAGGTCAAGCATTTCATCCAGCGATTGCTGGAGAAGATCCAGAACTCCTCCGCCGTGCCTGTGTATGACCACATACTCTTCGACTGTCCCCCGTCCTTCAGTCTGCTGAGTTACTCGGTGCTGTCGTGTTGTAAACTTGTACTGATTCCGATAAACCCCGACTTCTTCGCCGCGAAGGGACTGTCGTTGCTTCTCAGCAGCCTCCGAATGAGGATCGAACCTTTTCCAGTGCCGAAGATCGGTGTCTTTATGAATCGAGCCAAGAAGCCCGGCGGATCTTCGCTAAAGAGGTACAGCAACGAAACGCAACGATATCTTGACGACGCTAGGGACGTGCTAAATCGCGAGTCGAGCGCAAGGGGACTAACGGTTAAGCTTTTTGACACGGCTATTTTTGATCGGGTTGGCATGAAGCGCGCAATTCAAGAAGGCTTACCCGGAGACTTCAGGACTCAGTTTCAGAGTCTGTGGAAAGAGATTCAAGCGTTCATTTGAGGGCCCAAATGTCGGAACAGGAAATCATTCAGGAACTCAGGGTTCTAAGCCAGAAGGTGGACCGCCTCTCGTCTTTTCTGGAATCAATGCGTGCCGACCGGCAATCGAAGAAGCCTCCAAGAGCGTCGAAGCCGAAGCCCGCCCCACTCACTCCAGAGGAGGTGCTGCAGCACCAGGCGAGATTCGGAGAACTTTATGAACAGTGGCTCTCTGGGGACGAACTGGGGGTTCAGGGTCGCCTGGATAAGATTGAGGTGGAGGACCTGCGTCGCCTTGCCGACGCAAACAATCTAAATGTGACGTCCAAGATGTCAAAGGACCGGGTACTCCAGCTCATCGGAGCCCGATTTCGGGAAAAGAAACAACTTCATCAGGTGCGTGCGCCCATGGCACAAAGCGGTTAAATTCCGCTCCGGCGGAGCGGTTCCTGCTCCTCGACTGCTGCCGCAATCGCCGGCATGTTGGCGGCGAGGACGACATCCCTTCTGGCGTGCATTCTCCCACTGGTTTCCGATAAAGTAGTTAGTTCCCATGCTTGATCTGAATTTTGTTCGCGACAATCTGCCCCAAATAGAGGAAATGCTGCGCCAACGCGGCGCGGACCCGGCTGCCGTTCTCGGAAACTTTCGTGAGTTGGACTCGCAGCTCAGGAATGCTACGCTTGAAGCTGAGAGCTCCAGAGCGCGGAAAAGGGTGCTAGCGGAGGAGTTCCAGCACCTTAAGGCCGAGGAGAAGCGGCTAAGAGCAGCAGGCCTTGGGCTGTTGGCGAGCGACGAGGCACGCGAGAAGAATCTATCTGAACAAGATCTGATCAAGCAGTCCCAACCGCGGTTGGACGCTGCCGTTGAGGATTTAAGTGCCCGGCGACTGCGGATTCTCGCCAGCATTCCCAACGTGCCGCATTCGAGCGTGCCGGTGGGCCATAGCGCCGAAGACAATGTTGAAGTCCGGCGATGGGGCGCGCCGCCGAAGTTCGACTTCGCTCCCAAGCCGCACTGGGAACTGGGAGCGGACCTGGGCGTGCTCGATCTGGAGCGCGCGGTTAAGCTTACTGGTGCGCGGTTTGCCGTTTACTGGGATCTCGGCGCGAAGCTCGAGCGCGCGCTGGCGAACTTCATGCTCGATCTGCACACGCGCGAGCATGGATACACCGAAGTTCTGCCTCCGTACCTCGTCAATTCCGAGTCGATGTATGGTACGGGACAATTGCCCAAGTTCGCCGCCGACCTTTTTCGCGTACCTCATGGAGAAAAAGATCTCTGGCTGATTCCGACGGCCGAGGTTCCGGTCACGAATCTTTATCGTGACGAAATACTTGACGCTGCGCGGTTGCCGATCTCACTCACGGCGTACACCCCGTGCTTTCGCAGCGAAGCGGGATCTTATGGGAAAGACGTGCGCGGCATCATCCGGCAGCACCAGTTTCAAAAGGTGGAGATGGTGAAGTTTACGCGGCCAGAGAATTCTTATGAAGAACATGAGAAGCTGACGCGGAACGCGGAGACGGTCCTGCAAAAATTAGGGCTGCACTATCGCACGGTGACATTGTGCACTGGCGACATGGGCCCGTCTTCGGCGAAGACTTATGACATTGAAGTGTGGCTACCGGGTCAGCAGTTGTTTCGCGAGATTTCTTCGTGCTCAAATTTCGAGTCGTATCAAGCGCGGCGGGCGAACATTCGCTACAGGCCGGAAGGCAAGAATAAACCGGAGTTCGTGCACACGCTGAACGGAAGCGGGTTGGCAGTGGGCCGGACCTGGGTGGCGATTGTGGAGAACTACCAGCAAGCCGATGGCAGCGTGATTATTCCTGAGGCATTGCAGCCTTATATTGGGGCGGAGCGGATTACGAAAAGAATCTTTTGAGTGCAAGGTTTCAAGGTCTCATAGTTTCAAGGTTTCAAGGTTTCAAAAACACCTTATCCCGCATTCGAAACTCTGAAACCTTGAAACGTTGAAACCTTGAATTGCGGAGACTAGACTTGCAAAGTGTGGAAATCAGCACGACGGCTGCGGGCGCGCCTTCCCTACCGATGAACGGCGTCTGGCGCACAATTCGGAGCTACATCCTGTGGCAGCATGAGCGTGGCACGCTGCACTACGACATCATGGTCACGCTGATTCTCATCTTTATCTTCTTTTCGCCGCGGGTAATCAACTTCAACGATAAACCTGTGCCTCGCGAACCGCATCTGACTGACGTTGTGGTTACGCGGGATGCGCAGGGCGGACTGGTTTACCAGATTTCGGCCAGCGCGATTACGTCGGGGGACGACGCCACGGTCAGAAATCAGTTGATGGGGATTATCAAGCCGATTTCTGGCGATGTGTCGATCGTGAGCTACGAAGTGTTGGGCAAAGGACACACACAGACTTATAGAGTGCTGGTGAAGAGATAGTAGGAAAATGGAATTTTTCAGCCGCATTCTTGGGACCGTGCTGTTCGGAAGTTTGTTGTGCCCCCTTGCACATCTTCCGACTCCCGAGCCTTGTACGCTAGAGTGCGTCCTCAAGAAAATGGATACTGCTGCGGCCAGCTTCCGCACTGCCCAGGCCGACTTCGAATGGGATCAGTATCAGAAGGTAGTGGACGAAACCGACGTTCAGAAGGGCACGGTTTATTACCGGCGGGTGGGCGACGCAATCGAAATGATGGCGGAGATTAAGCAACCCGAGCCGACATTCGTGCTGTATAAAGAGGGCAAGCTTCAGGTCTACCACCCTAAGATCGAGCAGGTCATGCAGTTCTCGGCGGGCAGCAATCGGAACGAGATGGAAAGCTATCTGGTGCTGGGCTTCGGGGGCAGTGGAGAGGATCTGAAAAAGACTTACGACGTTACGTATTTGGGCGACGAAAAAATCGATAACATCGGAACCGCGAAACTGCAACTTGTTCCGAAGAGCGAAAAAGTACGCAACTATTTTTCGAAAGTTATCCTATGGATCGATGCGAGCCGCGGCATCTCGGTGCAACAGAAATTTATGCAAGGCGAGGACGATTATCGCGTGGCGAAGTATTTTGCAATCCGGGTACCGGCAAAGGTCGGCAACGATGTGTTTCAATTGAAGACCTCGAAGAAGACGCAGTTTGTCTCGCCTCGGGGTTAAGTAATTGATTCTAAAGAGTAAGAATGTGTGCTGAAAAATCAATGCCGAGCGCTATACTGCCTTAGGATTTCGTAGGCGTTCGTGTTTGCGAGTTTATTTTTGCGAGTCTTTTTTTTTGAGTTCATCCATGGCCAAGGTTTTTACCATTCCCGTCCCGCCCAAGTTGGGTCGTACCATAAAAAGAGAGCGTACGTCCGATCCCCGATATGTCGATGGACAGCGCCTGCTGGTAGATGCCATGAAGTATCTGGCTCAGAGCGACCCGGTTGTGAACCGACCGGCGATCGAACTCATTTCCGAGCACGTACGCACCCGCTTCCGCATGAGCGATTCGCCGCTCGCGTAAGACTACCGATCAGTGCCTGCTCCGAATCGTCCCTGAGAAGCAGAATCTTGGCGACCCTGCCGGATCCAGGGATTTGTCTCAACAACCTCCGTTGCCGACTCCGTACCGCTCAAAATAAAAGGGGGGCGGTGTATCGCCCCCAGGATCGAAACTCTTGCACGATCAGAAAACATAACGCAGCATGAACTCCATTACGCGTGCATTGGAAAGCGTTGAACTAAAGTTGCCAAAGCTCGTGCTGCTGGAAAGAGAGTTGTTGCTATTCAACTGCATTGTTCCCACGTCGAAACGCGCCGAGTTTGTCAGGTTGTACATCGACCAACTGAACTTAACTAACTGGCTCTCGTTAATGGGCCAGCTCTTGGTCAAGCTCGTATCGATGTTGAATGTGCCGGGACCGCGTAATCCGTTGCGCATGCCTTGTTCGCCAGGGTACGCCGGGCGGAAAAGATTGATGGCCGCGTTCGTGTTTGTGTAGTCCGTGATTCCGGGATCCTGGAAGACATTAGGACCCGTGCCGCCGGCGGCTTGGTCTACGATAAAGCTGCCAGTCTTGGGGCGTGCACTGCTCAGGGGCACGGCCTGACTCTCAAGTTGGAAGTTGGTAGCCCATTCTGGACTGAATAAAGAAAAAGGGTACCCGCTGGACCAGCGCCAAAGGCCTGAAACCGTCCAACCGCCGAAAAATGCATTTGCGAATCGTCCCATGCCCGCAGCAAAATGTTGCCCTCGGCCAAAAGGCAGTTGGTAGACCCAGTTCGCGTTCACGATGTGAGTAGTGTCGAAGTCGGAGGCGGCACGATTCTGTCCTGGGAACCAGGAGTTAATGATCTGACTACCCAAACCAAATCCCTCAAACTCGTTGATTCGTTCGGCGTTGGAGCCGACGTCTATCGACTTTGAGTAGGTGTAGTTCAAGTCGAACTGCAAGCCATGCGCTTGATGCCGCAAGCTGAACTGGCCAGCGTTGTACGAACTGTTGCCGGTGCTCCGCCAGGCAAACAACGAGGAAAACTGCGGTGAGTAGTAGTCATTGCCGTTGGTTAATTGTCCATTGATGGTGGCGCAGGCCGGGAAGCAGCCCGGGCCTCCATTCGCGTAAGGCTCGTCCGCAACTTCGAGAGCTGTGGTTTCGTTGCCGTTATAGCAGTCGAACAAGTCATACATGGCCTGAGTAGCTGTTACGGTTGTGATGCCAGTGGAGTTGGGGGCACAGCCGTAAATCTGGGTCGCCGCAGAACCTGACGCTGTGGGAAAAAGATTCTCCCAGTAACTGCCGACCAGAGCGGGAGTGATCTGCGAGATATCGGTGGCATTGGGGCCCCCAGTCTTGTATTGCCTAGCCAATGCTTGCGCGGCTTGGAAATAGGTCTGGCCTCCGGCCGTATCTTTTAGATTTACGGGTTCCGCCAGGTCCACTTCCTGCAGCAGTCGATGGGCGAAGCGACCAACATACGAAGCTTCGAACACGAAGTTCGAGGGCAACTCGCGAGTGATCGAAAAATCGATGACGTGAGAATAGGGCGTCTTGAGCTTGTCATCCAAACCCCAAGTGATGGCAAATCCTCCATCGCCAAGCTGATCGGGAGGAGATACCGGGAATGGACCTGTTGGCGGCGGCTCAACAATCGGCCCCAGGGCGCTAGTGGTTGGGATCGTGTGCAAGCCCGAGAACCTGGGGGCTGAGTCCGGAGTTTGAACGCCTGCGGCATTGCTGATAGCCGTAGTAAGACCGAACGACCCGTTGCGGTCGAAAGTATTGGTGATGCCTTCGCCGAAGTGGTCAAAGTATATGCCGTAGCCCGCCCGAATCGAGGTTTTTCCTGCGCCGCCCCACAACTTCCTGCCTAGGCCGCTATCCGCCTTGGGCGAGTATGCAAAGGCGATGCGAGGGGCAAAATCCTTGTAGTCGTACCCCCAATACGGCTGTTTGCCATTGGCCTGGCCGGAGAGGCCAAAACCGACCTCCGGCTCGTAGGGCTGGCCTTGCGCAGCGGCGATACCGCGCTGGGAGAACCAGTCGTGCAGGCTGACGGTCGGTGAGACCTGCGTGCCGGTGGTTTCATAAGGGGGCTGGAGAATGGAATAACGCAGTCCGTAGGTGAAGGTAAAATTCGGCTTCATTCTCCACTGGTCTTGTATGTAGAACTCGTATTCGTGATCGCGGAAATGGCGGGGGACCATTTGGCCTTCGGGAATTACGTTCAGAGTCTTATTGAGCTCATAGTTTGAGCCGACTTGCGGGATCATTCCGACGAGCGCGGCCGTAGCGAAGTCATAATTGGAACTGTAGCCGGGATCGACTGCGGGATAACCGAAGGCAAAGGGATCCAGGCTTTGGCCTGTGTTCGAGATGCCGGAATCGAACAACCAGTAAACGTTGGTCTGCGCGGTGAAAAAATTCTGGGCGTTGGATTCGCGCAAGTTATCGACCTGGCGATAGTTCACGCCAACCTGCAAGCTGTGATTACCCAATATTTTTGTGAGGTCATCGACAATATTTTTCACCGGCACATGGGTATTGATGGTGGGCGTATTGGCATTAATATCGTCCATGCCGCGGAAGTTAACGAAGTGCTGAGTCTGCAAGCCTTGGATGTTGATGAGTTGGCTGATGTAACCGAAGCGAAAATTGTTGATCAGTGTGCTGCTGAGCGTGGCCGTATACCCCGCGGTGAATCCTTTATTGTTGTCGTGCTCCGTCTGCGCTTCTGGCTGTCCGGGAAATTCCTCGCCTCCGTCACTGGTGATCGATGTGCTGATGTTGCGTTCCGCCGTGCGGTCGTTGTTCATGATGCCACGCAGAAACAGGCGATGATTTCCGTCTTTGGTGAGGTTGTAATCAATCTTCGCCACGTAGGCGTTTTGGCTTGCTGGCAATGGCGACGGAAAGGTGTAACCAACGTAGTTGAAGCCGTCCCCCACTGTGGTTGTGTTGGACTTTGGATACTGGAGGAACAGAGCATTGGGATTCGGATTGGACGACAGGTTCGCCAGCAATGGGTTTGGCCCCGGACCTAGCGGGCAGGTGTCGGGGGTCTCGGTCGAACAGTTCGGATCCATGCCCGCGATCTGGTTGGCATTCAACGTCGCGACGAGGGTGCCTCCGACTTGCTGGACGTTGGGGTTGAGGAGGTTGCAGTCGGCAGCGTCATTTACCGTATCGCATGGATAGCTGATGGAACCGGCCTTCATCGCCTCGCTGGGAACAACGCGCGTGACCTGCAGGTCCTCCCGCTTGCGCTGGCCTTCGTAGGCGACAAAGAAAAAGAGGCGGTCCTTAATGATGGGCCCACCCACGTTCGCTCCGAAGGTATTGCGCAACAAGAACGGCGCAGTATTCGACTCGCCCTCGTTGATCTGGGCCGCTTTGTTGAACCAGTCGTTGGCCGCGGTGAAATTGGGGCGGTTGTACTCGTAAAGTGAGCCGTGAATGTGATTGGTTCCACTCTTCGTCACCAAAGACACTTGTCCGCCGGAGGAGCGTCCCGAATCCGCATCGGAGTTGCTGGTGGTGACCTTAAGCTCTTCCAATGAGTCGAGCGGCGCGCGGATTGCCCCCGAAAAGGCTGTGCCCAGAAGCTGATCATTGTCATCAACGCCATCGAGGGTGATGTTAGTCTGGTCGCTGCGTGCGCCATTCACGGAACCGGCACGGCTGTCGGATGCGCCGGCGATATGGGGGCTGTTACCAGTGAAGACGACTCCTGTCTGCAGACTGAGAATTCCGCCAGGATCGCGCCCTTCGAAGGGAAGGTCGGCAATCTGTTCGGCCCCGAAAGCGTGGCCGAGCGTGGCGTCCTGGGTGTTGACCATGGGAGCCGTACCGCTGACTTCCACCACCACAGTTCCACCCGTAACTTGCATCGTGACGTTCAGCGTGGCGGGAGTCGCCACCTGGAGTTCCACTCCGCTTTGTTTCAAGGTAGAGAAGCCGGCGGCTTCGACGGCGAGTTCATACTTCGCAGGCGGCAACTCGACGAATTGGTAATTTCCCTGACCGTCACTCTTGGTCGTGCGTGTGAATCCGTTAGCCGGATTGTTGAGGGTTACGGTCGCATGCGGCAACACGGCGCCCTTGGAATCGTAGACCGTACCGCGCAAGGATGTCGTTGCTGTTTGCGCCACCAGCAGAGTGCTGAAGGCAAGAAGAAATCCAAACCAGAACGTAACTACACGTGCACCACGACGCATAGAGCCCCCTTTACCCCAGGCAGGGCTTACATTAGGAAACGTGTTGCCCGGAACCAGCGGTTGAGACCCTGGGGAACCTGATGGGGCGCTATTGTGCAACTAGTGGACCACAATATTCAAGTTTAATTTTTCAATGCGTTCGGCGGGATAAAACGTTTGAATACTCCATTTCACATACGGCCTTCTGGATTTGGAAGGCTGTTTATGCGGGTTTTCGATAGCTGCGATTCGATTTACCGATTCGATTTACCGATCGGAGAGAACAGCGATGCCGCCAGCACCACCACCACGGGATAGCATTCCAGCGTGTAGCGTGGCTCCGGGTTCTCGATGCTTCCGAGGAACAGGGACCGCAGCAGAACGAATAAAAGGAATAATCCAATGCCGGCAACTTCGCGCGATCGCAGCAGCCCTGCAGCGGCGGCCAGGACATAGGCGAGGTTGATAATTCCGAAGGCGATACTCACTGTCAGCCACACAACTTCATCATTGAACTCCCACCAGCGGGGATCAGAGGGCAGCAGCTCGATTCGCGGACGCAGCCACATGTCAGCGATGCGCAAAGTTGGAAGCCAGACGTAGTAGCGCAAAGGGGCGGAGCGGATTCGTGTCGCGGCAAGCGCCGCGAAACGCGAGTCAAGATCTCCGAGGATGTCATGATCCCGGTTGTACTCGGCGAAGAGTTGCTCAGTCTGTCGGCGCTGCTCGGGCGAATCGAAGGCGCGATCCGGCAGTTGGGCGAGATCGATTGTCTCCTCGGGAAGTTTCCAATAGATTTCCTGCACGGAGGTGTATTCGGCCATCCAAGTCTTCGTCCAGCGGTTGAATCCCGGCACTACGTTCTCATCGGCGTCGTTGGCGTAGCGAGGCGCGAGCGGCTGGAAGCGGTGCATAGTGTGGAGGTTGCGCAGGGTCCATGGGACCAGAGGAGCGAAGGTTGCAACGGTCAGAATTATTCCCGCGCGAAACACAGGACTGAGCCGCTGCGGACAGGCAGGGCGTGATGTCCGCCTCGCAAAGATGCGCCGCAGCAAAAGAAAAAACAAATATCCGCCAATGGCAGCGAACAGAATGCCGCCATCCGGCCGTAAAAGAATGCAGGCGCCGATGGAAAGGCCACATGTGAGCCATGTTCGCCATGCCGAAAGCGGCTCAATTTCTTTGCGAAAAAAATCCGATCCGCACACCGCTAGATCCAACGCTAACGCTGTGAAGAAAATCTCCAGCGTCTCGGTGAGAGCCGCTCCTGCGTAATTCGCCAGGAAGGGACAGAGAGCGGCAAGAAGAAACGCTGCCTTCGAAGCGCGCTCGGAGAACATTCTGCGCGCGATATCCGCGACGATGAAGCAGGTGCCGAGATCGAACAGAACCTGAATCAGCAGAACCGCGCGGAAATTGTTCGGTCCGAAGATGGCGAAGACCGCTGCCAGAAATCCCGGATAACCCGGCAGGCGTGAGAATGTCGGCATAATCTGGCCGGAGTTCGAAATGCCGTAGATCCCGTGCTGTAGCCAGTTCCGGGCGATATCGGCATAAAGCCGCGAATCATCCACTACGGCTGGAAAGCGAAACACGAAGAGCAGCCGCAGCGCCAGCGCCGCCAGACTCGCCACTAGAAAGAAACGAACATTCTTCCGCACCAGTTCGAGCACGCTAAAATATAGCGCGTTTGGCGCCATCTTCGAAGATCATCTTGGGGAAGTCATCTTGAGTAATCTTTAATCTGGGAAAGTGCATCTTACTGAGTAAGGATGTTTACCCTGTCCCGCCGAGAATTGACCGTCTGCCGCGCGCAGCATACGATAAGCGATTAGCCATCCATGGCCGAACCCGTCTTTTACGATCCGCAACGTGCCCGCTGGAAGCGCCTGAGACGCTTCGTCGACGCGCTGGTGCTGGCGATAACCGCGCTCATTATTTTCTTTGGATACACCACGCTGCGGGATGACCACCTGCCGGAATTACTTTTCTCGCCGCAGAAGCGCGCTTTTAAGGCCCTGAAGGAAAGTGAAAAAGAAAAGGCGAAGGAGCGCCAGAAGAAGCTAGCTAATCGATCGCACCGCAAATCGAAGCTGCCTGCTTCAGAGGTCAAGCTAAATCAGGAAGAAGGCATCCGCGCGGCCTTCTACGTGCCCTGGGATGCCGCCAGTTTCTCGTCCCTCCGCGACTTTGCCCGGCAGATCGATCTGCTCTATCCCGACTGGCTGCACGTGCTCACTCCCGATGGCCGCCTGCAGGCAGTCGATGACCAGACCAACAAATTCTTCGACGTGGTTCAAAACAACCGCGTGCGCTCCGTCGACGACCGCGTGATGCCTTTCATCAAGACGGAAAGCCCCGCCATGGAAGTTTTTCCCATGGTGAACAACTTTGACGGCACCGAGTGGGTGGGCGGAATCACGGATTTTCTGAACAATCCTGATGCACGCGCGGCCTTTCGCCGGCAGGTAGGAATGTTTCTCGGCTCCGATCGTTTCCGTGGATTGATGGTTGATTTTGAAGCTTTCCCAAGTGTCGGGCAACCGGGTTATGTTGCACTTCTCAACGAACTTTCTTCGGACCTGCACGCCCGCGGGATGAAGCTTTACGTCAGCGTACCGGCGCACAACCAAGAATTCGACTACGCCGCGATCTCGAAACCGGCGGACGGCGTAGTGGTCATGAACTACGACGAACATTATCCCGGCGCTGCTCCGGGGCCGGTCGCTTCGCAGGATTGGTTCGTCGACAACCTCAAGTTCGCTGTGAAAGTAATTCCCAAGGAAAAACTTATCTGCGCCATCGCCAACTACGGCTATGACTGGGTGCAGAAACCGAAGAAGGGCGCGCTGCCTGCTGGCGCGAAGGACCATAGCGTATCGGTGCAGGAGGCGTGGCTTGAAGCGCGCGACTCGGATGTAGACGTGACGTTCGACGACGATGCGCTGAATCCGCATTTCAGCTATCTCGACGAGGCCAGCCTGCGCCATGACGTCTGGTTTCTCGACGCAGTTACGGCGCTGAACCATATGCGCTCGGCGCAGTCGCTCGGCATTCAGACTTTCGCTCTGTGGAAACTGGGCGGAGAAGATCGAACAATATGGAAGGTGTGGGACATTCCCGGTGACCCCACCTCAGAGGCGAAACTGCGCAGCGTGCCGCCAGGTCAAGATGTGGATATGGAAGGCCAGGGCGAGATCCTGCGCATTGAAGACAAGCCCACTCCCGGCATTCGCGACCTCACGATCGATGCCAACACCAAGCTGATCACCGACGAAGTCTTTCAGTCTCTGCCCGAACCGTACCGTGTGGCGCGCTACGGCTACAGCCCCAACAAAGTCGCGATCACGTTTGATGATGGGCCCGACCCGGAGTGGACGCCCAAGATTCTCGACGTGCTCAAAGAGGAGCACGCGACGGCAACATTTTTTCTGATTGGAATTCAGACCGACAAGTTCCCCGGCCTAGCCCAACGCATTTACCGCGAAGGTAACACCATTGGCAACCACACCTTCACGCATCCGGATGTGAGCAATATTTCTTCGACGCAGTTTAAGGTGGAATTGAATCTCACGGAACGGCTTTTCGCCAGCCTGGATGGAGTTCGGGTTACGCTGCTGCGGCCGCCCTACGCCATCGACGAGGAGCCTGATACCGCCGACCAGGTGCGACCGCTCGAATTCGCACAAGATCTTGGCTACATCACTGTCGGCAACCGGATTGACCCCAACGACTGGAACGACAAACCGCGCCGACGCACCGCTGAGGAGATCACTAAATCGGTGATGGACCACCTGCCGCCCTGTAATGGAAATGATCTGCGGTGCGGGAACATCATTCTGCTGCATGACGGTGGCGGCGATCGTGAGGAAACCGTGCGTGCGCTGCCCATGATCATCAAGGGCATTCGAGCCCGGGGCCTTGAAATTGCTCCGGTTTATGAACTGTTTGGCAAGAGCAGGGCCGATGTAATGGCGCCATTGACGACCCGTGAATTGTGGGCCGCGCGACTCGATCGGCTAGGCTTCTGGCTGTTCGAGGCCGGCATCATTGCGATTACCTGGATTTTCTTCCTGGGAGATCTTCTGATGACCGGTCGCTTGCTATTTATCGGTGCGGCTGCAATCTACGACCGTCTGCAAGAGAAGATCTTCGGACGGCCTGCTGAGGTCGCTTCGTACAAACCGAAAGTCGCGGTGCTCATCCCCGCCTACAACGAAGAGAAAGTAATTGCGCGCACGATAAGCGCCGCGTTGAACTCGAACTATCCCAACCTGCGCGTGATTGTGATCGACGACGGCTCCCGCGACCGCACTCTCGAAGTCGCGCGCGCCGCCTTCGCCCGCGAAGAAGCTGCCGGAAGAGTCATCATTCTCACCAAGCCGAACTCCGGCAAGGCGGATGCTCTCAACTATGGAATTGAGCATATTGAAGACGCCGAACTTTTCGTCGGCATTGATGCCGATACCATCATTGCCAGTGACGCAATCTCGCGCCTGGTGCCGCATTTCATCAATCCCAAAGTCGGAGCGATCGCAGGTAATGCCAAGGTCGGGAACCGCGTGAATCTATGGACGCGCTGGCAGGCTCTTGAATACATCACCAGCCAGAATTTTGAGCGCCGCGCATTGGATGTTCTCGGCGCGGTCAGCGTGGTGCCGGGCGCGATTGGAGCATGGCGCGTCTCCGCTGTGCGCGAAGCTGGCGGCTACCAGGTCGATACTGTCGCCGAGGACGCCGACCTCACGATGGCTCTATTGCGCCGCGGTTACCGCGTGGAATATGAAGACATGGCGTTGGCCTATACGGAGGCTCCGACGAATGCCAACGGGTTGATGCGCCAGCGTTTTCGCTGGTCCTTCGGCATTCTGCAGGCGGTGTACAAGCATAGCGGAGTGATTGCGCGAAAAGGTGCGCTGGGCTTCGTCGCGCTGCCGAACATTGTGATCTTCCAGATTCTGCTGCCGCTGGTGTCTCCGCTCATCGACATCATGTTTGTCGTCGGAACTATTTGGTACTTCGTCCAAAAACGCTTTCACCCCGATTCCACCGATCCCGCGAGCTTTCATAAGCTGGTGGCATTCTTCTTTGCATTTCTGGTAATCGATTTCCTGGCATCGACGCTGGCCTTTGCGCTCGAACGGCGACGGCCTGACGATAAAGAAGACGTGTGGCTGCTAAGCCAGGTCTGGCTGCAACGCTTTGCCTACCGCCAGTTGTTTTCAGTTGTCTTGTTCAAGACGCTGAAGCGTGCGCTGGAAGGACGCAAGTTTGCTTGGGATAAGTTGGAGCGCACCGCCGCGGTGAAGTACGTTCCGTCGGAGCATCGGGATTCGGTGAATGTACCTTAGGAAGTACGAGCTGGCTGCCCTTTTGCCAACTGCTCGAACCAATCGAGAGCCAGGACGATCGCCAGGAATGGGATCAGCCAAACTACGCGGCTCTGAAGGCGATCCTCAACCATCGATAAAGTGCCCGTGACCAGCGCGTTGGCAACCACCGTGGAAACTATCACTATACCGAGGCCGATCAGCCGGACTAGCCGGTTGCGCCATATGCGAGGCATGAAAACCGTGATTATGACGAGCGAGACAACCACCGCCCAGTTTTGCACTGAGGTGAAGAACTCGAGGGGCAGATCGTCTTTCGCCTGTCGGCCCTGCAGATACTGAGACCGTTCGCGGGGCAGCACACTCGCGAATTCCTCCGACATCCAATCACTCGGGCCAAAGAGATAAAAACCAAAAATCCGCAGTTGCTGACCAAAGTTTGAGAGCGACTTCGATAGCTGCGCCCCGGGATATGCACGAAGCGTCGCTAGAACGAAGGGCATCTCTTCCTGCCGCAGCCGCGTTGTGGTTGCGTCGTCGGCGTTCGCCCACAGGCCTTTCTCGCCCCAGAGAAACACGTCAGGATCCTGCGGCAATTCCTGCAGATGATCGCAGAGAACAAATTTCGCGTCCGGACAATGCTGCTGCAGATACCAGAGTCCGGTGCCGTCCGCAATTACGCGGGCCATCAGAAATGGAGGCCGCTCGCCATTCAGCGAAGGTTCGCCGTACAGATATGCGTGCAGTGCCAACTGTGAGACGGCAGCAAACAGAACAATCATCGCCACCTGGCTGACCGCTCTCCAACGGCCGCGCATCCACTCGAAACGCACAATAAGCAGCAAGACCAGCAGAATGCAAAGCCCCGCACCTAGGATCAAGTGCGAGGCATGAGACACGATTCCCCACCAGGCGATCGGGATCAAAGTCAGGCGCTCAGCGCGGGACAGCGTCTCTCGGGCGAACACAAGCAGGTAGATGCAGAGGTACAACAGTGGACCAAGAATGTCGGGCATGATCAGGCTGACGAACCAATCCATACTTGTAAGCAGGCTGAGCAACGCGACTAGAACAAGATAATAAAAAATGGTTCGCCGCGGCAGGAGTGACCGCACGACCAGCCAGATGACATACGACGTGAGCAGCGCCTGAAAAAAAACAATTGGCCATCCGGTAACGTTCCAATGCAGGGGCAGGATGCCGAGGCTATAGAAGAAAGACCGCATGCCGTAGTATTCCGATAATCGATGTAGAAACACGGCGCGAGCCACGAGGCGTCCATCGCCAAGGTAGGTGATCGAATCGGGATAAAGCAGCGGATAGCGATTGAAGAGCGCGGGCCACGCCATGAGCAGCGCTCCCATGAATATCGCTGCGCCGCGGCGGCCTAAAGATTCGCTGTTCTCGTTGTCGGCAGTTCGGCTCGCGATATCTGGCCGGCGCGTCTGAGGAAATCGCATGGCCCAGTTTCCTTTGTGCCACAGCCGATTCAGAGCGGAGTTAATTATGGGAACGGCGAGCAGCGTCCGCTAAGCGGGGACTTTTCCTTCGGCCACTTCCAGCCGCGTCTCTGCTTTGTGCAACGCGTCCAGTGACCGCTCCACATCGACATTGGTGTCGCCGCTGGTAAGTCGTTGTTCCGCACGCTCTTTAGCTTTGCGCGCGCGTTCCACATCGATCTCGGAAGGGCGCTCGGCAGTCTCGGCGAGAATCGTTACTCTATCCGGCAGCACTTCCGCAAAACCCCATGCAACGGCGAGACGTTGCTCTTCAGCGCCGGCGCGGAACGTGATTTGGCCGACCGCCAACTCCGTGATCAGCGGCGCGTGCCCCGGCAGAACTCCCAGATACCCGTTCTTGCCGGGAATCTGAATTTCCTCCGCCGCCGTGTCGACAACTTTCTTTTCCGGCGTGACAATCTCGAGTTTGAAAGTATCTGCCATTGGTCGTTGGTCGTTGGTCGTTGGCACATTTGCCGCCAGCCGATGGCCAACGACGAACGACCGACGACCAACGACGGTTTCTACGCTGCCGCCTTCATCTTCTCCGCGGCTTCCAGCACTTCTTCAATCGGGCCCTTCATGTAAAACGCCTGCTCGGGAATGTCGTCGTACTTTCCGTCGACAATCGCCTTGAAACCTTTCACGGTGTCGGCAATTTTTACGTAACGTCCCGGGGCGCCGGTGAATTGCTCGGCCACGTGGAACGGCTGCGAGAGGAACTTCTGGATCTTTCGCGCCCGCGCCACGGTAAGCTTTTGATCTTCGCTCAACTCGTCGATACCAAGAATCGCGATGATGTCCTGCAGGTCCTTGTAAGTCTGCAGCGTCTTCTTCACGCGTTGCGCCACCTCGTAATGCTCCTGGCCAACGATGCGCGCATCGAGAATGCGCGAGGTCGAAGCCAGCGGATCGACCGCGGGATAAATTCCAATCTCGGTCAGTGCGCGCGAAAGCACGGTGGTCGCGTCAAGGTGAGCAAACGTTGTCGCCGGCGCCGGATCCGTCAAGTCATCGGCGGGCACATAAATAGCCTGCACCGATGTGACCGAGCCTTTCTTCGTCGACGTAATGCGCTCTTGCAGTTCGCCCATCTCCGTCGCCAGGTTCGGCTGATAACCTACTGCGCTGGGCATGCGGCCGAGCAGCGCCGACACTTCCGAACCCGCTTGCGTAAAGCGGAAAATATTGTCGATGAAGAGCAGAGTGTCCGCGCCCTCGGCATCGCGGAAATATTCCGCGACGGTCAGACCGGTCAAAGCTACGCGCAAGCGCGCTCCGGGCGGCTCCGTCATCTGCCCGTAGATCAACGCAGCTTTCGAGTGCGCCGGATCGCCCGGCTTGATCACGCCGGACTCCGTCATCTCCAGCCACAAATCGTTGCCTTCGCGCGTGCGCTCGCCGACGCCAGCGAACACCGAGAAGCCGCCGTGGTTCTTGGCGACATTGTTGATAAGTTCCATGATGACGACGGTCTTGCCCACGCCCGCGCCACCAAACAAGCCGATCTTGCCGCCCTTCAAGAACGGTTGGATGAGATCGATGACTTTAACGCCGGTCTCAAACATCTCCGCGGTCGTGGCCTGTTCATCGAACGCCGGAGCAAGGCGATGAATCGGCATGCGCTCCGTGTACTCGACCGGGCCGAGTTGATCCACGGGCTCGCCGATCACATTCATCACGCGCCCCAGCGTTCCGCGGCCCACCGGCACGGAGATCGGTCCGCCCTGGTCAATGGCTTTCATGCCGCGCACCATGCCTTCGGTGGCTTCCATGGCGATGCAACGCACGCGGCCCTCGCCTAGATGCTGTTGCACTTCAAGAATTACATTGACGGGATTGGGGACGGTGAAGCCGTCGCTCACAACTCTGACCGCTTCATAAATAGGCGGCAGGTTGCCCTCGGGAAACTGCACATCCACCGCCGGCCCCGCAATTTGAACTACGTGTCCGATATTTTCTGCCATAAATTCAGCTTCCAGCTGCTAGCTCCTAGCTTGATAAAGCATTCGGCCCTCAAGGCTCATAATAGCGCCCAGCAACAACCCATACTGGCTCAATGCTAAGTGCTGACTGCTGAGTGCTCATTACATTGCCGCTGCGCCGCTTACAATCTCGATAATCTCTTTCGTGATCTTTGCCTGCCGCGCGCGGTTCATCACCAGCGTCAGCGAATCGATCATATCCGTGGCGTTGCTGGTTGCCGAATCCATTGCAGTCATGCGCGCGGCATGCTCGGCGGCCACCGACTCCAGGAGCGCGCGAAAAATTTGGATGGCCACATACTTCGGCAACAAATCTCGAAACAGTTCCTCGGGCGGTTGCTCGTAGATGTAATCCACGTCGGCCGTTGCGAACTGCTCCGCGATCTTGTCCGCCGGAGATTCGGAACTTCGCAGCCCCACTCCCGCGCTGATCGCCGCTTCTTTAGCTTTGCTCTTTTCTTCCTGCGTCATCTCCTCAGACTGGCGAACCGCCGGCGCGCCAATCTGTTCGATGGGAAGAATCTGTTCAACGATCAGCCGCTGCGCAATCACCGACTTGAATTCGTTGAAGACCACATAGACCGAGTCAATCTCTTCGCGCTCATAACGCTCGATCACACTCTCCGCCAGGCGTCGTACCTGCGTGAAGTCGAACTTGCCGAGCACTCCAACGTGTTCTCCCGTAAGTTCTATTGCCCCCGCACGTTCTCCGGCAGAGGGCTGGGTTTCGAGCGACTCTTCCGTCTCGGCCAGACTGCGCGTCTGCATCGCAGCGACGGGATAACGCCGGCGCAAAAAGTCGCGGCCCTTGCGGCCGATCGCTTCGATGTCGACGTTTTTCCCCTGTTTGGATTCGAGGAAGCGGCCAGCAGCTTTGGTAATATTCGCACTGAATGCGCCCGCCAGCCCCTTATCACCCGTGACGACGATCAGAAGAATGTTTTTCTCTGGACGCTGTGCCAGCAAAGGATGCTTCGGCTCGCCAGTTTCCGGATCGTAAATCTCGGCCCGCGCCACCAGCGACTTCAGCACATTCGTCAACATCAGCGCATACGGACGCGCCGACAAAGCACGGTCCTGCGCGCGGCGCAACTTCGCCGCCGATACCACCTTCATGGCCTTGGTGATCTGCCGCGTGTTCACCACGCTGCGGATCCGGCGCCGAATGTCGAGAATGTTTGGCATTTGAAACCAGCTATTAGCCGTTAGCTCTTAGCCTTTAGCTTAAGTCATGTTGCTTCTTGCGATCACTCCCCGCTTCAAGCTAAGAGCTAAAGGCTAAAGGCTGAGAGCTCACTTCGCTACTGTCTCCCTGCTTGCAACAAACTGCTGCTTCGCTTGCTTGATCACGTCTGTCAACTGCGCTTTCAATTGGTCGTCGAGAATCTTTTTCTCCATGATCGTGCGCAGCAAGCCCGCGTTCGTCGCGTCTACGTACTCGTAAAGCTCTGCCTCGAAGTCGCGGACCTGATTCACCGGAAGATCGTCGAGGAATCCTCCCGTGCCCGCGAAGATGATCAGAATTTGTTTTGAAAACGGCAGCGGTGAAAATTGGTTCTGTTTCAACAACTCAACCAGCCGCTGACCGCGATTGAGTTGTGCCTGCGTAGCTTTGTCGAGGTCGCTGCCAAACTGCGCAAAGGCCGCCAGTTCGCGGTATTGCGCCAGTTCCAGCTTCAGCGTTCCCGCGACTTGCCGCATGGCTTTGATCTGTGCGCTGCCGCCCACGCGACTCACAGACAGACCTACGTTCACCGCGGGACGCACGCCCTGGTTGAACAAATCCGTTTCCAGATAAATCTGGCCGTCCGTAATCGAAATCACATTCGTCGGGATGTATGCGGAAACGTCGCCGGCTTGCGTCTCGATAATCGGCAAAGCGGTCAGCGATCCTGCGCCGTTCTTGTCGCTCAACTTCGCCGAGCGTTCCAGGAGCCGCGAGTGAAGATAGAACACGTCTCCCGGATACGCCTCGCGCCCCGGCGGCCGACGCAGCAGCAAAGAAATCTCGCGATAGGACGCCGCGTGCTTCGATAGATCGTCGTAGATCACCAACGCATGACGTTTGGTATCGCGAAAATATTCGCCGATGGCTGTCGCCGCGTACGGAGAAATGTACTGCATAGGCGCGGGTTCCGAGGCAGAAGCGGCGACGACGATGGTGTATTCCATCGCTCCGGCGTCTTCGAGAATCTTCACCACCTGCGCAATCGACGAGCGCTTCTGCCCAATCGCGTTATAAATGCAAACCAGGTCGTTGCCCTGGCTGTTGATGATGGTGTCGAGCGCGACCGCGGTCTTGCCCGTCTGCCGGTCGCCAATGATCAACTCGCGCTGGCCGCGGCCGATCGGAATCATGCTGTCGATGGCCTTCAATCCGGTGGCCATGGGCTCGCGCACGGGCTGCCGGTCAATGACGCCCGGCGCAATTCGCTCCAGCGCGATGAACTTATCGGTGGCGATAGGACCTTTGTCGTCGATGGGCCGGCCGAGGGAGTCGACCACGCGTCCGATCATGGCATCGCCCACCGGCACGCTCATGATGCGCCCGGTGCGCTTCACTTCGTCGCCTTCTTTTAACCCGGTGTATTCGCCGAGAATTACAACGCCCACCTGGTCTTCTTCCAGGTTCATGGCGATTCCGGCCACGCCGTGTGGAAAGGAAAGAAGTTCGCCGGCCATGACCTTATCGAGTCCATACACGCGCGCGATTCCATCACCCAGCGTGATGATCGTGCCAGTCTCGTCCACGGAGATCTTCGATTCGTAGTTCTCGATCTGCTCGCGGATCAGTTTCGTTATTTCGTCTGCCTTGATTTGTGCCATAGATTCAACTCTTAGCGTTTAGCTGTTAGCTCTTAGCTTCTCTGCCTTTCTTCGCGGACTTCGCGGCCGTTCTTTGCGACCTTCGCGGTTAAAGACTTTTGCCCACGCTCAAAACTCGACCCGATCGAGTCTCCAGCTAAGAGCTAAAGGCTAAGAGCTAATAGCTTCCCTCAATCTTTCCAACTGCCCCTTCACGGAACCGTCGTAAATCGTGCTTCCCACGCGGACCACCGCGCCTCCGAGAAGCGATTCATCCTGCCCATACCGTGCCCGGACTTTTTTCCCAGTCAACTTCCCGACTTGCGCCTCGAATTCGCGCTTCTCAGCATCACCCAATGGGCGGGCACTGGTGATGTCAGCCTCGGCGAAGCCCAGCCGCGCGTCGAGTTCTTTCTCGAGTTGCACGATGATGGGTTCCAAAAAATGAACGCGTCGGTGATCGATCAAGACGGCGACTAAATTCTTTACCTGCTTTGAAATCCCGTCACGCTCGGCAATTACATCGAGCAACTGCCGCTTTTGCTCCGCCAGAACCGCGGGGTTTTCCCACACCCTCCGCAGATCAGAACTCTCATCAAGCAATTGTGCAATCGTGCGCAACTCCGCAATCGAACGATCAGCGTTCAGATGCGCACCGAGAACCACATCCGCGAAAGCCCGGGCATACGTGTTGGCTACGGACGCCATGCTTAGTTCCCAGCCTTTCCCGGCCCTGAACCTTCAGACACACCTAACTCCCCGGCAAAATTCCGCACCAGCGCTTGATCGGTCGCAGCATCCACGCGAATCTGCTTCTGGGCCAGCGCCACAGCCAGATCGGCAGCATAAGCGGTCAGGTCGCGCCGCGCTGCTTTGGCAGCAGCTGCAATTTCCAGCTGCGCCGATTCCACCATCTTCCGTGCATCTGCTTGAGCAGCGGCTTGAATGCGCGCTTCCTCCGCCGCGCCATCTTTTTCCGCGGCATCGCGCATCATGCCAATCTCGACGTCCAGCTTCATCAGGCGCGATTCAATTTCTGCCAGCCTCCGCCGCGCTTCCTCGCTGGCCTTCTGCGCCTCCTGCATCGCCTTCTGGATCGCCGCTGTGCGAGCACTGAACATTCCCGGTAAGTACTTTCGACTCGCCCAGAAAATCACCGCCGCGATCACGATGAAATTCGACAACACGCACAACCAATAAGCGTGCTGCAGGCTCATCCCCGTCCACTTCGCAATCATTTGTACCGACGCAGACTGCTTAAACTCAGCCGTCTCGTCCGCTTCTTCGCCCGCAGCTTCGCGCGTCTCGTGCGCCAGTTGCCGGCCAATCCCGGGTTGATGCCTCGGCTCATGCTTTGCTCCCTGCTTCTGCGGAGCCGCGGTTCCCTCTTGCGCGCGCAGCAATCCCGGCGTCGCGACGAAACTGACAATCAGCAGCGCCAGCAAACCGCCTAGAACAATCTTCTTCGGGGAACTCATCATCTTGGAAATCGAAATCATCTCGCTCGAAATCACCTTGCTCAAACTCTTCCCTTCGGAATCGTGCATTGCGTCAGCGTCCCGCTCCAGCCGGCTCGAGCACGCGCCGTATGATCTCGGCGGCTAGCGCCTGCGCCTCACCCTGCAACCCGGACTGCGCTGCCTCGCGATCTTTCTCGATGTCAGCCCTCGCGGCCTGCACCTTCTCTTGAGCCTTCTTGCGAGCGTCATTCAAGGCAGCGGTACGGGCATCCAGCGCAGCCTTACGCCAAGCCTCCTGCGCGCGGAACACCGTCGCCCGCGCCTCGCGCAGCCGCTGCTCGTATTCGGAGGTGCGCGCCTCCGCCGCCGCAAAGTCGGCCCGCGACTTCTCGACCGCACCTTCCGTCTTGCTGCGCCGTTCCGCAAGCACGCGCGCCAAAGGCTTGTGAACGATCACGGCATAGAGCAAATAAAGGAGCGCCAGCAGAATTACCGTGGGCACAGACCCGAGCAGTAATTCGCCTAGCTGTCGTAAAGTTTCATCCATTGAGTGCTGCTGTACAGGAAAATGAGGGCTATGAAAACTGTTAAGTCTAACGTCCGCACCAGTTTATGTCAACGCACAGAGCGCGATTTTCACAGGATTGTTAACAACGCAACTGTGTTTCAAAATGGGCAGAATCCGCCCGCCGCGCCGCGTTCGAAGTCCCATGCAGAAATCTGCAAACAGCCCTTGACTTCCCGCTAAAGAGGATTAGCATTGAACTATCACCTCCGATCCAATTCAGGATCGAATGGGCCGATAGCCAAGGAATGTCACCGCTTCTTGGTTGCCGGCCCATTTAAATTCTGCGCTCTGATCGACTCGTCTGACCTTCGTAACGCCTTAGCCGGTTTTCCAACCTCTCGCAGACACTTTTCGTGCTCTAATCCAATTTCTGCACCTGAATGAGTTTTGGGGGAGATTTTTCTTGAACCGTGCATTGGTGATGCTGCTCGGCCTAATCGCTCTGATAGTGGGCTGGGTAGCCTACACAAGATCGTCGACACAACCCGCCAGTGCATCCGCCTCGCTCGCGCCCCAGATCGAAGGCAGCAAGATCTACTTTGTCCCAATCGCAGATTTCCCTGCGAAGCAAATTCAGCCGCTGGTTCAGTATTACCGTGAACAATATAACCTCGAAATCGCCGTCCTAAACAGCATCCCTGTGGATCCCGCGACAAGAGACGAATCCCGCGGGCAACTGATGGCAGAGAACCTGGTTGCCAGCGTGCGAAGAGACGTTCCCGAATACGCCACCGACCCGAAAGCAATTCTGATCGGCTTCACTTCCGAGGACATCTACCCGACCTCGCAGCACTGGCGGTTCGCATTCGGCTGGAGAACAGCAAACGCGCGCGCAGCCGTCGTCTCGACTGCCCGCATGAGCCTTCCCTATACCGGTGAGTCCTTGGGCGTGAATGTGCCGGAGACACGCCTACGCAAGATGGTCACGAAAGATATCGGCATCCTCTACTACGGACTGCCCCAGAGCCAGAACCGAAAGAGCGTGCTCTACAACTCGATCCTGGGCATTGAAGAACTCGACCAGGTCGGCGACCACTTCTGATCGCGGGTTCGCCACAAGCGAAGGGATCGGACGCGCAACTAGTCCGCTATCCACTGCCTAACCTTGCGCACCACCGATTCAGGCGCCTCGACCTCCAGCACCACTGCGCCATCCTTATATGCCCGCGAATAAATCCGCGCCTTGGCTTCAAGCATCGCCAGTGTCTTCCCTTCCTTCTGCGGCACGCGCAGATGCACGCGGCTGACCGGGTCTTCTTCAATCATCGAATCAATGCGCGCCAGCAATCGATCCAGTCCAGTGCCTTCGGCCGCGGAAACATACACCGTCTTTGCATCGGGCGCGGCACCGGTGACGAGCCCCGCGGCTACCTCCACATCCAGCAGATCCACTTTATTCATTACGCGCAGCCGCGGCTTTTTCTCCGCTTCCAATTCTTTCAGGACGATCTCCACCTGCGCGTCCTGCTCCGCCGAGAGCCTGCTGCTCGCATCCGATACATGCAGAATCAGCGAGGCCCGCTGCACCTCTTCCAGAGTGGCGCGAAATGATTCGACCAGCGTGTGCGGCAGATTGCGAATGAATCCCACTGTGTCCGACATCAGAATCTTGCGCTTCGAAGGCAGCACCACCGCGCGAATCGTCGGATCGAGTGTTGCAAACATGCGCGGCGAAGCGAGCACTGCGGCCCGTGTCAGTGCATTGAATAGCGTTGACTTGCCCGCATTCGTATATCCCACCAGCGCCACGGTCGCCACCGGAGCCGATTCCCGCCGCTGGCGCTGCTGCGCCCGCGTGCGCCGAACATTTTCCAGTTGCTGCTCAACATGACGCACGCGACGGGCAATTTTTCGCCGATCGGTTTCCAGCTGCGTTTCACCGGGACCGCGCGTGCCAATGCCGCCGCCGAGTTGCGACATCTCAACGCCGCGCCCCGCCAGCCGCGGCATCAGGTAATGCAACTGCGCCAGTTCCACCTGCAACTGGCCTTCCCGCGTGCGCGCGTGCCGCGCAAAAATGTCGAGAATGAGTTGCGTGCGGTCGATCACGCGCCGCTGAACAATTTTTTCAATGTTGCGCTGTTGCGAAGCAGTGAGGTCGTGATCGAATAGAAGAAGGTCGGCATTCACCGACGCGGCCGCGCCGGCAATTTCCTCGAGCTTGCCTCCGCCGATCAGAGTTGCAGGATCAGGCCGGTCGCGCCGCTGCAGAATTTCGCCGACAACTTTCGCGCCAGCGCTTTCCGCAAGTGTGCTCAGCTCCGCCAGCGATTCCTCGGCATCGAACTCTGGAATGCTGGGTTTATTAGTAGGTTTGTTGCTGGGCTTTCCCGAAGCAGAAAAATTACCACTCGGTGGCGCAGCCGAAGCCGCATCGCGCGCCGCCTGGGCCTGTGCGGTGACCGTCCCCTTCGCGCTGCGGCCGCGCGTGCGCACATCAATCCCTACCAGAAACGCGCGCTCCTGCAAGTCTCTTTTATCTTTGTCGTTGCCCGCTGACTGCGCGCCAAAAGTCACACGTCCGTCTGCGGACGCGCGGTCGCGGGTCTTCTTGGGATGAGAACTGCGCAAGCCGAAAAAGCCTTACCCTTCGGTGCCTGAAGCGCTAGCCGCCGATGCCGATACCGGCGCAGGTGACGATGATGGCACCGACGTCGACGTTGACGCCGCCACGGGCACAGCCGCAACCTTGGCCTCCGTATGCGCCAGGTGCGCGCCATGGGACACGGTTCGCCCCATCACCACGGTCGAGATGGCGTGCTTGAAGATCAATTGCTCCTGTCCGTTGGCCTCCAGCACCACAGAATACTTGTCAAAGGAACGAATCCGGCCCGTCAATTTCACTCCGCTCAGCAGGTAAATGGTGATGCTTAACCGCTCCTTGCGGGCCGTGTTCAGGAAGGAATCCTGGATGTTCTGCGCCGGCTTGCCACTTTCCATAGCCGATCTCCTTAGGTTCTGTACTTGAAACACACATCTCGCCCCTTCCGCAGTATCAGGGCAAGCTCAATGCAACAGCATGTTCCTCGCGGACTTTCCGCCTCGAGGAAACACGGGGGGACAACCTGCCTCCTCGCCGTCTAGTTCAGACGTCGCCGCCCGGCAGGTAGCTGTGAGTACGATACGGTTTCCCACCACTCTTTTCAACCCGTAACTTGCGATTAGTTGCCTTTTCTTAAACAGCGTAAAGGTTTCGTTCCGTCAGGCTTCTTACCCGTTGTGTACAATCCCGGCGTGGGCCTTTCGCCCATTGGTGAAATTCTTAGGAGGCATCATGGCAAGCGCCGCTCTCGCAACTTGGCTGACTCACGAAATCAACGCTCTACAAATTAACGCTCCACAAATCAACTTTCCGTCGGATATTAAAACCAACATCGAGATGCTGCTGCGCTGGATCCACTTTCTCGCCGGCATCACCTGGATCGGCCTGCTCTATTTCTTCAACCTGGTCAACGTCCCGCTCATGAAAGAACTCGACGCCGCCACCAAAGGCAAAGTCATGCCCGCACTCATGACGCGCGCCCTGATGTGGTTCCGGATGTCGGCGGCGCTCACGGTGCTCGCCGGAATTGCCTACTGGGAATTCATCGTCGGTGCCGATGTCCACAACGCCCAAAGCCTGGGATTGAATCCCTCCCACGGCCTTGTGATGGGCAGCTTCTTCCTGATCTGGACAATCGTCTGGGGCATTCTCTACGCCATCCTGATCCCCGGCAAAGGAATCTTCGACAACGGCGCATTCGTAGGCGTGGTCTACGCAGTGGTGGTAGCGGGCGCAGCGTGGCTCTTCCTGAGCCTGAACACCCACGGCTGGGAGAGTAACCGCCTGCTAGCCATCGGCATCGGCGGCGGTATCGGCTGGGTCATGCTGCTGAACGTCTGGGGAGTTATCTGGCGAATCCAGAAACGCCTGATTCAATGGACCCGCGACAACGCCACCAACGGCACCCCCATGCCCGACAAAGCCAAAGCCATGGCGAGACAAGCCTTCCTGGTAAGCCGCGCCAATGCCTACCTGTCAATAGTAATGCTGTTCTTCATGGGCGCCGCCAGCCACTACCCCATCTTCGGCAAGTAATCGACGCGCCTCAAATAAACAAAAAAATAAGGGAGCCGGAATTCCGGCTCCCTTAAGGGTTTATGCAGCTCGCTTAGAAGGTGAACTTCGCCGACAGGCGGATATTGCGCGTCGCCTGCCACACGTTCGGCAAACCGTACTGTGAGTTCTGTATCAGTCCGTACTGATTGGCGACCGCCTGCGGGTTGTACCCTGTCTCGACTTCCTTGTAGAAGGGAGCTCCGGTGAAGATCTGGCCATCGAATAAGGTGGCGTTGAGCCAATCCGAGTCGAGGCCTCCCCAGTATGAAACCACAGAGTGCTGGTTGAGCAAGTTGGTTAGCGTGCCCGAAATGGTGAGTTCCTCGCGGTCATTGTTATGGTTGACTTTGAACGCGTGCTGCGCGTTCAAGTCGGTCTGGATAAACCACGGAGTCCGGCGCGCATAAGGGTTGCCGAATGTTACTGCCCCTGTTGACGGGTCAGTAGTAGCATTGACCCAGTTGCCGTGGCCCCAGATATACGTACCTTCGATTGTCTCCCCGCCATATCCAATATTAGCCCATGAACTCATCGGGCTACCCTGATAGGCAACCTGGAAGATGCCGATGGTTGTCTTGCCAAGCTTCGACGGCAAGGTGTAGTAAACATTTCCCTTGAAGGCATTGGGGCGGTCGGTTGGCAACGGCCCGGCGTTCGACTTGCCGGTGTAGCTGAAGTAGTAGATCGGCTCGTCGAACGCACGCGTGGTGTTGGGCGAGTCGCGTCCGGTGATGCCTCCGTCGATCTGGTCGGTGGTGGTCAGGCCGGTGTAGTTGCCCCACAGCCGGCTCCACGTGTAGCTGAACATTCCGGCCCAACCTTTAGAGGTCGCCTTGGTTAAGCGCAGCTCCACTCCGTCATAGTTACGGATAGCCTTCGGGTTGTCCGGGCAGCCCCCATTCAGACAGATGCCTGTCGGATCGAAGCCATTATTTGGATCAAACGCAGGAACTCCAACGCCGAAATCAGAGCCCAGTCCCCTTAGATAGCTGGCATAGCCGTCGAGGGTCTTGTTCACTCCTTCACCGGGGTTCACGATGTTGTAATACTCGAAGCAGCAAGGAGCCGACAGTGAAGCGTCTTCGATGACGTGGTCGAGACGACGGCGGTCATACCGCGCTTCGAATGCCCAGTCTTTGTTGATCTGATAATCCCCGCCGACAACGGCCTCATGCTGGCGGTAAGGCTTCAGATTCGGCATGACCGGCTCTTCGGGACGGAGGTTGACGTTTTCGATTAACTGGACGCCGGTACCAGCGTCAGTAAAGGCCTGCGGCACTACGCCACCGGCGAAGTTTGCCCCTGAGCTATCCGATCCTGAGGGGCAGGAACGGTCTACGCCGCCGGGAATGAACTGGAAGGTTGCGTCAGAATAATTGAACGTTCCGCCGGAATCCGGGCCGATCGGATACACGCACTGATTCCATAACTGCGCGCCAAAGGAACTCTGAGCGAGCAACAGTTTCATGACGTCGTTGACCACGCCATAGCTGCCAAAGAGTTTCACCTTGCCGCTCCGCGATCCCCAGGCAGCTCCCAGCCGTGGCTCGATTTTGTCACCCCACCCGAAATTGATGGCTTTGATTCCCGGAATTCCGACTCCCGCGGGAACCGGCAGGCTTTCTTTCTCCACACGGACGCCGAGATTTAAAGTTAGACCATGCCCCACTGTCCAGGAATCCTGGGCGAACAGGGCATGGTTGTTATCGATGGCGGGTGCAAATCCTCCAGAGCTGTTCTTCAGGATGGTGGCAAAGTCGCTGCTGATGGCAAGGCCGTATTGGCCGGCGCAAATGCCCCACGGATCCGTGTCAAGCAGGGCACACTGGCTAGCGCCGTAGGCCGTAGCCGGCGAATAGTTGTAGCCCGGGATATTTATCGTCTCCACTTGGGGGACATTACCGTGCTGACTGATAATGTTCCATAAACGGTTGTATTGATAACCGAACTTGAAGTTATGAGTTCCCGCCCAGCCGGCCTTAAAATAGGCGAAATCCTCGTTAAACTGATAGTGCTTGCTCGCATTGACGTCGGTGAAGGCTTGGTCGTACGCATTGGTGAATGCGTTCGGCAGTTGCAGCGTGCTTGGCATGGGGTTGCCCAGGTTATCCGTCGACCCCCCGTATCCAATAACAAAGAGGGCATTACCGCTGGTGGGCCAGCCGAAGTCGTGATAATTGGTAAAGAAATATCCGAAGCGCGTAGTAGAAACCAGCTTCGGCGTAAGGGTGATGTCAGCGCCAAAGTTATAGGTGGAGTTGGGCTGGGAAAAGCCGATGCCGTTCGAGTACGCTTGGATCGGGGTATTGATCGACGTGTTCAGGTAGTTATCTGCAAATTGACTGGCGATCGGATCGCGTCCCGGCAGGTGGGCACCCGTCTCACGCTGGTACTGATACAGCCAGGAGCCAAAAACCCGGACCTTCTGACTGAGCACGGCATCAATCCGGGCCGTACTGTAGAACTGGCTGATGTTCTCATTAAAGTTCTGTTCGCCCAGCGATGAGTTCCCTGGGAAGACAGCGGGCGTGAAGTTTACCGATCTTCCAATGGACTGGAGCAAAGGCGCAAAGCCAAGGAAGAACCAAATGCGGTCCTTCAGGATAGGCCCGCCGATGGTGCCGCCGGGCTGAATATAGTGAAATGCGTCCCTCTGCGGTACGTAGGTCTGCGGACTGTTCTCGCCGGTGACGGGGTTTGGAGTCGCATCGTTGGGGTCGTAACGCAGGGTAGGGTTCTCAGAACCGTCCATGCCGGCGGCCTCATACGAGCTGAAGATTGAACCATGGTAGGCGTTGCTGCCCTTCTTCATGACCACGTTGACCACACCGCCCAAAGCGCCGCCGTTTTCGGCCTCAATACCCGAAGTCTTAACCTGTACTTCCTGGATGAAATCGAAGGGCACCTGGGCCTGGGAAGCGCCGCCGGAAACGTTCTCCGTGTCTTGGCCCTCCACCAGGTACGAACTCTCTGAGTCCGCCGAGCCGCCGATCATGTACCCGTTAGCGAAGCCATTGCTGCTGCTGCCGGGAATAGCGCCGCCGGTTCCGCCCATCGCCAGCGAATCGCCGGCCAAAGGTTCATTTCGGGCCATGGGCGCGTATTGAATGACCGACTGGAAGCTGTACCCGTGAGGGACGTTATTGAGCTCGTCTTGCGTGACGTTGGTCTGGTTTGTGTTTGTGGTGACGTCCACCATCGGCGCCTCACCGGTCACTTCCACCACAGTGCCCGCTGCGCCCACTGAGAGAGTCAGATCAAGAGTGGGAAGGTGGCCAATCTCAATCGCGATGCCCTCGCGCTTCAACTCGGAGAATCCCGACGCCTTCACGGTGACGGTATAGGAGCCCGGCGCGAGGTTGGCGAAGCGATAGTATCCACTGCTGTCGGTCGTAAGGTTCTTTTTTCCCAACTGCGCAACGCCAGTCAGTTCGACGTTGGCATTGGAAACCACGGCACCGCTGGGGTCTTTTACGGTTCCTTGCAATCCGCCGGTGGTCTCTTGCGCGAACACATTTGCGATCAGCAGCAGCATAGAGAACAGACAAACGGTAAACATCCCAAACTTCGTTGAAACACGACTCATAGTGTTGTCTCCGATTAATGAACGATTTCTTGAACTTTTTTTACTTTGTTTCTTGCTGGGCCTTGCGTTGAATCTGCCAGAACCACAACCTTACTTTGTTCCCGCGAGCGCCTTAGAATCACTGTCGATTAGCCTTCAGAGTTCTTGGCGCGAGACCTGATGAACGAAAGTACCTAGCAACTGGGACACCAAAACAGCAGAGGATAACAGTCAATGTTTTCAACGGATTGTAGACGGCGACTGCGCCTCCACTCTTTGAATTGGAAGATCAGCGAGGGGATTTATATGATTTTGCGTAGATAACGGCTCGCAGCCTGATCCTGCATTCCTTCGCAACTCTAAGGTCAGCTCCCACAGATGAGGGCCGCCCTCGCAGCGGACGGTGCCCTCGCCACACGGGACATCCGCGCCCGAGGAGACGCCCCGAAAACAAACGCCGCGGCCGACATGAGAATGTCGGCCGCGGCGTCTTTGTAAGTTTCTAAGTTAGAACTCGATCCGCAGCGATACCTGCAGCACACGCGCCGAACTGGCCGCGTTGTTGATGCCGGTGCCCTGTGTGGCTGAGATAACTCCGAACTGAACCGAGCTATCCGTAATATCCGTGCTCGGCAAGGCGAAGTTGGGATGGTTGAAGACATTGAAGGCGTCCGTGCGGAACCTGATCCTTATGCCTTCCGTGACCGGAAAATCCTTGCCCAGCCCCATGTCAAAGTCAAAATAACCGGGGCCGCGCAGATTGTTGCGGGCACCGATGTTGAAGCCTACGGGACCGGTAAAGTCCGCATTGGCCTGGACCGGGTTCGCGTAGGCAAAGAGGGGCTGGCCCTGACCACCGTTCAGCCGTGTCTTAAGGTCCGACTGGGGCCCGACCAGAATGGCCGGCGCATCGTTCGCGTATCCAGCCACAAACGCGTTGGAAGCCGCAAAGTAAGCGTTGCCGGTGTGATAGTTGGGCAGGCCGCTAAAGCTCCAGCCCCCGATAACCTCGTTCAGCCAGCGCGGTGCGGAAGACGCAAAAGTCTTTCCCCGGCCGAACGGCAGCTCGTAGATGAAGTTGCCGTTGAAATACTGCGTGACATCAAAATCGGAGTTGCCACGGCACTCCCGCGGCCGCAGCACATCGCAGATAAATCCGTAGCCACCAAAAGCCGCCGCATTCGCAATCAAAGAAACGTTATCGATCGAATGGGACCAGGTGTAATTCAGATCGAATTGCAAACCGAAGCCCACATTCTTGTGCAGCGTGGTGAGCAACCCGTTGTAACTCGAGGCTCCCTTATTGGTATAAAACGTGTTTTCGGAGAACTGGGCGCCCATGCCAACATTCGGCGGCAGACCCCCAAGGCCATAAAGCGGAAGTGACGCGAGAATCTGTGTCGTATCCGCGAAATCGCCTCGTTGCGCAAGTGTGGTAATACCCTCGGAAACCAGCTGCGTGTTGGATGCGTAGCCAAGTCCGGTGCCGGTACCCGCTGCCATCACATTTTCATACCAAGGCTGGATTGTAACGCTCTGGGGCGCTACGCCAGCCCGCAGTTGTGTTGTGACGTTCGCGAATGCCTGCGACATCAACTGCCCCGACACAGGATCCCGAAAATCGATCAACTGGTTGGCGTCGGCCTGCGCCAGCAACCGCCTGCCCTGGCGGCCGACGTAGCTCATCCGCAATATGAACCCTCCAGGAATCTCCTTCTGAACCCCCACGTTGAACTGCATCGAATAGGGCGTTTTGAGTTTTGGATCAACGATTTCGTTGAACGCCTGACCGTTCCCCAAGCCAAAGGGAAATGCGGCTGACCCTGTGCCAGCGACAAAGGGCAAAAACGGAGACGTTATCGTCGGGGCCACGGGCGTCGCCGGCGGATTGGTGAAACCCGTAAATCTCGTATCCGTCATCAACGAAGTGATCGGGTCGCCCGAGGTTCCGAACGGCACAGTCGCACTCGACTGGAAAAGATAATCGAACTGTGACTGCTGGTACTGCACTGCATTGATTACGGTTTGGTCGAATACGATGCCAGCGCCCGCATTGAAAACGGTTTTGGGATTAGGGCTGTACGCAAAGGCAAGCCTCGGCCCAAAGTTTCTATAGTCCGGCTGGAAATAACCGGGAGCGTGATTGGCCTTCCCGCCCAGCGAATAAGCGATTAACGGAACGGCCAGATTGCCCGATTGGCTGGCCGCACTCTGGGCCACGCGAGCGCCGAAGTAGGAGTCGAACTGAGCGCTCTCGATCGACTCAATCCCATGCACTTCGTAAGGCACGCTGAAATTTGACCAGCGAAGCCCGTAGGTCATGGTCAGCTTTGGCAATACCTTAAACGTATCCGCAAAATAAAGTTCCGTCTCGTAGTACTTATAAGTTCGAGTTTGGCCGGAACCCTGGGGGAAAGCGTTGCCTTGAGCGTTGTAGTTGAAGGTACTGCTGATCGCCGTGTAAGGGGCGAGCGCGAGGGCGAATGCGCTGTCGTATAACGGCGTGGCATTCGGGTTGCATTGACTGGGGTCCGCGTAGGTGGGGCAAATATCGGCGGGGCGCAAAGGATCGGGCGACACAGACGTGCTCAGATCAGGAGTATTTCCACCCAACCCGATCGTCGGACTGTTGTAGTTGAGAATCGTATAGCCGCTGGGTTTCGGCCACTTGAAGACTCCGCCGAATTGGAGGTCATGCTTTCCCTTTTCCCAGTTGAAGTCATCCCGAATCAAAGGAATCGGATAGGTTCGGCCTTGTGCGTTGATGGCGCTGTCGTAAGGGCTGGAGAGAATTGCTCCGCCTGTGCCGTTTCCGCCGAAGGTGCCGAATTGCGTTGCACCGGTCGGATTGTAAATATTCGGGAAGTTGTAGTTCTCGAAGGTTTCGCCGTAATAAACCTGGTTGACTTTGTTATTGCTGAGGTTCCAGATGAAACTCACAACCCATGCGTAGCTCTGATCGAGAAATGGAGAGGTTTCCGGATCACCGGGGAACCGGATCGCCGATTCCGTTCCGTTGGTTCGAGTGAAGCTGCCGCGCCCAAAGAACTTCATCCTGTCGTTCAGGTTGTAATCCACTCTCTGTACATAATCGTTTTCCGCGTAAGGGAACGGAGCGTTGAAACGGTAGCCTGCAGTGTTGACCAGATCTCCGTATGCACCGGAGAGATCATTGGCATGCGGATAGCGGCTGCCGATGACTGCGAGCAACGCTGAATTGAAGCCAACCCCTTGGGGATCGAACGCCGCCACCTGCGCTGAAGTCAATGGCGTAACGACGCCCGAACTGTTGATGTAATTAAGAATGCCATTCCTGAAAGAGTCCAGGGGAACGGTGCGCTCGACGAGGTTGGAGAGCGTGTCACGCCGTCCGTTGTAGTCGAAAAAGAAAAACAGCTTGTCTTTCTTGATCGGCCCACCAAAATTGCCGCCAAACTGGTTGCGGATGAGAGGAGGCGTCGGGACACCGGCATTGTCATTGAACCAGTCGTTGGCTTCAAGGTCGGTATCGCGATGGTACTCCACGATTGCGCCATGAAACGTGTTGGTGCCGCCGCGCGTTACAAGTTCATATTGCCCACCACCGCCGCCGTTGGAACTGGAAAGAAAGCCAGCGGCAACGCCGCGGAACTCCTGCACGGAATCGACAGGAGCATTCCCCACAATGGCGCCAAACTGGCCCGTAGCCATGTCGTTTACGTCGAGACCATCCAGGGTTACGCGATCCTGATCAGTTCGCGCGCCGGTTGCGGCACCATCTAGAGTAACTCCGGGTTGCATGACGAAGAGCGCCGAGGGACTGCTTCGATCCTCAACCGGCAACTCCTGCAGAAACTGAACTTGAAAGTTGTTTCCAACGGTCGCATCGGTCGTATCGAGAGTCACTGTCTGGTTGGCCGCCGAAACTTCCACTCGCTCGCTTCCGCCTCCGATGGTGAGCTGAGCATTCTGGACACGAGTGGCATCCACGTTGAGGTAAAGACCGGAAAGGACAGTGGCTTTGAAGCCCGCACGCGTGAATTCGATTGTATAGCCGGGCCCCGGCTTGACCTGATTCAGCGTGTAAGATCCCTCGGCGTTGGTAACGGTCTTGTAAGTCGCGCCTGTTTGGGGATTCTGCAGATGCACATCGGCCCCCGAGACCACGGCACCGCTCGGGTCGGTCACCACGCCGGTAATCGAGGCCGCGTCTTGTGCGGCCAGAAAAGCTGGAGCCAATAGAAGCAGGGCTAGAACCAGGCACGCAATCGAACTTCGTTTCACAGCGGGACGAAAGGCGGATTCCATTGGACTGCCTCCTGAGTTAGCCGGGATCTCCGGGAAAGGCCCGCAGCTTTTAACCTTCTTCAAATCGTTGTTGTTTGAAATCGCTGACGCCGATGACCCAAATGGCCCGGACGAAAATGCCCGAACGGATTGGCGTTAGCGAGAGAGTAAAGCAGATCACGTTCCAAAACAGTTTGGACGTAAAAGCCTTTTTATCAGTCACATAAGGACAGAAAAACAGTTCGCCTCCCGAAATAGAGATAAGTTTACGGAGGCAATATATGAAAATTGGTACGAACGGCGCTGTCAAACTCGCATTCTTGCAACGCTTCTTCCGCGGTATCAAGTCGCGGTTAGTCCTCGGCCTCAACCAAAAGCTGGAAAGCGGAACGTTCCTAAGCGTGAGTTTGTAGCTAGCGTCGTCCACATCGTGCCCGCGTTCAGTTGCGTTGCATGCCCCTGCTACAATCTCCTTTTCGGTGAACACTATTCCCACTAAGGCCGAATCTGTGAAGCCGCATGCGCCGCCCGCACACTCGGGCGCCGTGGCGCCGCCTGACGCTGTGCCCATGCTCGACCTGCAGCGGCAATATGACCAGGTTGGCGCCGAGGTTTTGGCGGCGGTTGGCCGGGTTTGCGCTTCGCAGCACTACATTTTGGGTTCTGAGGTGGAGGCCTTCGAGCGCGAGCTTGCCGATTTCTGTGGCGCTCGCGATGCTGTAGGCTGCTCTTCCGGCACGGACGCTTTGTGGCTGGCGCTGGTTGCCGCCGGAGTGCAACCCGGCGACCGCGTTCTCACCACTCCTTTCAGTTTCTTCGCTTCGGCCAGCGCCATTGTGCGCGCCGGAGCGCGTCCGTTCTTTGCCGACATCGATCCGCACACATTTAATCTCGATCCCATGCGCGTCGAGTCTTTTCTGCGGGCCGCGCGGCGTGACAAAATGCGCGCGCTGCTTCCGGTTCATCTTTATGGCCAGTGCGCCGACATGGATGCATTCCAGCGACTGGCCGAGGAATTCCACTTGTCCTTGGTCGAGGATGCCGCGCAAGCCATTGGAGCGCGCTGGGCCGATGAATCGGGAAAAGTCCGAAATGCGGGATCCGTGGGCGTGGCGGCAGCGTTCAGTTTCTATCCCACCAAAAATCTCAGCGCCTACGGCGATGCCGGCCTGGTCACCACGAACGACGCTGAGATCGCGGCGCACATGCGCCGACTGCGTAATCACGGCAGTCCGCAGCGCTACGTTCATGAAGAGTTTGGATGGAATTGCCGCCTCGACGCCATCCAGGCCGCGATCTTGCGCGTGAAGCTGAAGTATGTCGAAGGATGGAACGAAGCCCGGCGCGAGCGCGCCATGCGCTACGATCGACTGTTCAGGGAGAGCGGCCTGGCAGCTTCGCAATCGACAACCAGCAATCGACAATCGGCAATTCCGGATTCAGCAATCCCTGACGACTTCCCCGTCCATCTGCCTCATACCGCGGCGGCCGCTCATCATGTTTTTCATCAATACGTGGTCCGCGCCTACCGCCGGGACGAGCTGCGCGAGTTTCTCGCCGCACGCAAGATCGGCACCGAGGTTTACTATCCGATCCCGTTGCACTTGCAGCCTTGTTTCGTCTATCTCGGATACCGCGAAGGCGACTTCCCTGAAGCGGAGCGCGCCGCAAAAGAAGTGCTGGCCTTGCCTATGTTTCCAGAACTAACGGAAGACGAGCAGCGCCGCGTAGTCGAAAGCATTGCGGACTTTTATTGCTAAGCTTTATTGCTAGCCCGTACTGCGAACCAGCGCGCATGCAGCCTTGTCTAACCAGGCAGCATCGTAACTTTCGTGGCAGCGGTTATTGGCCGCCTCAGATTCCACATGCAGGAGATGAATGCAATGAAAAACTTCCCCAAGGCTTCAAGGTTGTCCCTGGCAATCTTTGTTGCCTGCCCGTTCTTCGCTCTCGCGGTAAAAGCGCAGACCTCCGCACCGGATGCAGGACGCAAGCCCGTCGTGGTGGTTGAATTGTTCACGTCCGAAGGCTGCTCCTCGTGTCCGCCAGCCGATGCGCTGTTGCAGAAACTGGAAACGCAACAACCGTTGCCGGACGTGGAGATCGTCGCGATCGAGGAGCACGTGGATTATTGGAATCACGATGGCTGGGTCGATCCATTTTCTTCTCCTGAGTGGACGCAGCGGCAGGCCACTTACACCGCCCTCACTAAAAAAGATGTATACACGCCAGAACTCGTGGTCGATGGGCAAAGCCAGTTCATCGGAAGCGATGAGCGCCAAGCCGGACTTGAGATCGAGAAAGCGGCGCACGGACCGAAGACTGTGGTTGCGATCACTTCTGGAAAGCCGGAGGGAAAAAATTCGCAGCACTTCAACGTCTCAGTAGGAAAGCTTGCAGGGAACAAGGATGGCGATGTCGCCGAGGTCTGGCTGGCCGTCACCGAAGATGGACTGCACTCCGCGGTGAGCCAAGGCGAGAACAAGGGACACGAACTGCATCACGTGGCCACGCTGCGGACACTGCGCAAGATCGGGGTAGCGGATGCGAACGGCGCATCGGCATTCACCGGGGACGCGGTGGTGAAACTGAATTCCCATTGGGCTGCTGAAAATGTGCACGTGACGGTTTTCTTGCAGGAGAAAAAGAGCCGCGAGATTCTGGGCGCGGCCTCGACGAAAATCAAAGGCTAGTCGAATCAGGCCTAGTGTCGGCGCTTCTTCCTGGCCGGCCGGTTGGCCGATTTAGAAGAAGCCGGCTTCGCCGCAGTCTTCTCCTCGCCGGGAGCCAGCACGCGGCGCACAATCGGAGTATTCAGCTTGTACTTGCGCTCGCTAACGTTGCCGGCATCATCTTTCACGCGCAGGATGAAAACCGGCAGCGTGCCTTCCTTGTCGAAATTCTCTGTGGTCACCGTTACCGGCAGCACGCCGTTCAGCCCATGTTCGCGGTAGGCGGTTTCGTAGCGATGCTTTCGCACGTTCCAAGTGAAGACGCGAACCTGATCGTAATCGTGAGGCAAGCCATCGTGCGGTTCGGTGATGGCGCAGAGATACTGCGAAACTTTCTTGTCGGCTCCCTCTTTGGCTGAGTCCTGCACCTGATTCAGCACGAAGAAGGCAACGAAGCGCTGGCCTTCGGCATACTGCGCAATATCGAGCGGCACGTCGGGATCGACCATGCGCGCCAGCACCCAGCCCACGCGGTTCTGCGCGTCCCGCACCAGCCACCAGTCTTCGAGCGCCGGACCTGCGGCCGCTTTGCCGCCTGAATTTTTTGCGCCAGATTTAGCGGGTGCCATGCTCGCGCCGGGCTTCTCCGCCGTGCCGCGCTTCAACACAGAAACTTTCGCGCCAGCGGAAAGCTGGTACAGATGCTCGGTCTCACGCCCGGGTGTGAGGTGCAAGTTCGTGTCGTTGCGCAGAACGCCGGGAGCCTGCACAGGATCGTTCAAGTTCTCTCGCGTGAGCTTTTCGAGGCCATCATAGGTTGCCTGATCGACCAGGTAACGTTGCTCGAGCCAGCCTTCAACGCCGCTCGCGGTGCGCACGCGGGAAAACCGCTTTTCGTGTTCCAGCACCTCGACCCGGTCGCCGTTTTTCACCGTGCCGACGCGCGTGTACATGGTGGAAAGCTGATCGCGCAGCGTAGCCTGCACCGCCGAGACATAATTCACTTCGAGCACGTGGTGGCCCTTGCGATTACAAGCAGAAATGCCGAGCAGGAAAGCAATGGCCAGCGTGAGCGCTGCAGCAAGCCGGCTGAGTTGTAATGGAAAGAGTTGTTTCACGATTCGTGGCGCGCCAGATCAACTATAACGCGTTGCGGTGATACCTTGTTGGAGCAATCTATTCGGCTTTGTGAGTGTAGTGGCGAATGTTTTCCCAAAGCATGACCGGCGCAGGCAATCAGGAGGTGCCACGATCGCGATTGCGCGGCAGCGGTTCGAGGCCGATGCGACGAAGAAATGAGCCGGAGTAAACTGGTGTTGCGACTGAACGTCTGTCCTGGACTTAACCTTCATTTTGCGGTTCCGCGTCGGGAACTACAGACAGCGGCTGCGTTTCAGATCTAAGCCCCTTCCTCAGTCGCAGGAAGGCGATCGCCCCGAGGGGCGAGAAGATTCGCAGCATCCAAGGCCCGTAAGCCGTGCAAGAGATCGTCCCGGGCGGTATCCGAAAAGCGAATGGTGTAAAGGACCACTCTCCCGTGGTCCAGTTCACGGTAAGCTGCCCAACGCCAACCAGTATTGCAACCAGCCAAACCCACTTCTTCATCCCTATCTTCGTGCGAACACACAAGACAAAGGCATACAAAGTAAGACCCGCAACCCACAACCCGAGGAAAAGGCCCGCGTACTGAGAGAAACCCTTGTCATCGAGTGTGAACTCGTTTATCGCCTCGATTGGCTCTGAAGTCGGATTGACGCTGAATCCAGTGATAGTTTTGAGACCGTCTTTTGTCCGGATTGCGACCTGAGCGAGGAGCCAGCTCCGCGCGAATTCATACTCCACGGTGATGGTGGTGGTGCGGGAATCACGGCCGCGGACGGTTCTCGCTTCGACAGTTTTCACTGAAACCGGCTTACTGGGGAAAAAGTGTGACATTTCTACCAGGTGCTCGTGCGTGTCACCATTCTTAATGCCTGGGTCAAGGGTATTTTCGATCTCGTCGTAGCGATCCTGGAAAAGCAGGTCAACCGTGCGCCGCGCAAGAGCTTCGTCGTCTTGTGGTGTATATCTTTTCAGGAAGCTGGTGCGATCGTATCCTAGGTGCTTCAGCAAACTGTCTCGACTGCATCCAACGGTCGCCAGACACAAGAGGACCGCGCAGCAGCTCGGAGCCCAGCCGCGCCCGCTTAAATGATTCCTCTGGACCATTCTTCTCCGGTCGAAGCGGAAAAACCAATTATCTCGCAGTGTCGAAACTTTGTCTCCGAAATCGGGCGTGGTTCAGATCGCGGGCGAAAACAGGCGTTTGCAGGTCGCGATCAGCCGTGCCCTTCTCCTACACCTGACATCGCGCGCGCGATTCGGTTACCATAAAGACAGAACGAGTTGTGACTACAGACGAATGAAAAACCTACTCAAGAATCAGTTCCCTATTTTGGCGCTGCTGGCTTTGATCTTAGCGGCTGGCTGGTGCGTGGCTGTGGATCAGGCTTCCGCGGTGAATGAAGTGTTGCGTCCACCAAAAGGTGCGCCCGCGGCCATTGTGGTCTTCGAAGATTTGCAGTGCCCGCAATGCCGGCGCGTTGCGCCCATTCTCGAGCAGGCCTCGAAGACCTACAAGATTCCGCTGGTGCGGCACGACTTTCCGCTGCCCATGCACAACTGGTCGTATGACGCGGCCGTGATGGCGCGCTACTTCGACGCAACTTCGAAATCGCTGGGCAACGAGTTTCGCGATTACATTTTCTCGAACCAGTTTGAAATTAATCCGCAGAACCTGCGGAGCTATGCCGAAAAGTTTTCTTCTACGCACAAAGTCGATTTCCCCTTCGTAGTCGATCCGCAGGGCAAGTTCGCCGCCGAAGTGAATGCGGATCGCGACCTGGGCAAGGCCATCAACCTCAATCACACGCCCACGGTGTACGTGGTCAGCAACCGGCATCCGGAGAAGCCCTTTGTCGAAGTAGATGCTCGACAGATTGACAGCCAGTTGTACACGCTGATTGACGCGATGATGAAGTAGCAGAGTTCAGTTCTCGGTTCTCAGTTCTCAGTCCTCAGAGTCTGGCTTCCAACTTTTGTTCGCTCTCGCGACTGGCCAAGTTGTTGACAATTGGTGGAAGTGATTGATTCTTCATGAGGGTGCTTAGGCGACGGCCGGCGATCGCGAGTGATTGAGGTTTCGCTCCCGGCTAAGTTGTTGATTATTGGTGTAAGTCATTGATTCTTCGTAGGACGCACATCTTTCAGCTGAAAAACGCCTTCAAAACCCCGCGTAGAATGGCCCGCCTTTGCGTTGTAGACCCCCTGGAGCGCGTTCGAAGGTTTGGGACAGGGGTAAAGCTCGTCCAAAGTTTTCGAGGGGCTAGAATCTCCTCTACTGATAAAATTATCTTCTAGCTAATGCTGAAATTGGCGCTTGAACGAAGAATCAACAACTTACGAGCGCCTTACGAAGAATCAACAAGTTACAGGCTTCGCACGAGTCGGCCCTAGTACCTGACCTTGATGCGCACATCCCGCAACGATGAGCGCTCGGCAAATTAGCGCGTACGACTACTGTAGGGTTGAAACTAATCTGGCCAGCAGCAGACCAGACAAAACGATCGCGGCAATGCTGTTGACCCGAACCGCGCGGTAGCTCGCCGCCCAGGGGAACAACAAAACTTCAAAGAACGGCCTGAATTTCTCTGGCCACATCAGTCCAGCCAGTCCGAACGCCAGACATGATTGGATAACGAAGCACAACTCCAAAACATTCATCGCTGTGATCCCAAATGCAAGTATGCGCCTCTATTGAAGCGCGCTTCAGATTTTTAGGGGAGATTACGAAGGTACCCGAAGGCGCGAGCGCGAGCAAGAAGAATCTCTGGCGCGAACTCACCTCTCAACTATTAGTCACCGAATCCTATGCCGATGGCGCGGGCCGCACGCACCAACTCCCCCTGCGGATCGACCGACTTCAGATGTCCGATGGCGTGAGCCACATCGACCGAAATGATGGAGTCGCCGTGCAGCGCGACCATCATGCCGAAACCTCCAGCGGCGATCAGATCGACGGCGGCTACGCCAAAGCGCGTCGCCAGAATGCGATCGAAGGGCGAAGGCGTGCCTCCGCGCTGAATGTGGCCGAGCACGCTGACCCGCACCTCTTTGCCCGACCCATGGCCGATGGCATTGCCGATCAGGTTGCCGATAGAGCCGGCGCGGCGATTCTCCTTCATCGACGGCGGAAGCTTCACACCTTCGGCCACCACTACGATGGTGAAATGCTTGCCCATTTTTTCGCGCTCGGCGATGAGCCGGCAGACGTGCTCGACGGTAAAGGGGATCTCCGGGATGAGGATGACGTGAGCGCCGCCGGCGATTCCGGCTTCGAGCGCGATCCAGCCGCAATCGCGGCCCATCACTTCGACCACCATCACGCGATGGTGCGACGCGGCGGTTGTGTGAATCTTGTCGATGGCGTCGGTCACGGTGTGCAGCGCGGTGTCGAAGCCGAACGTAACCTGAGTGGCGGAAAGATCGTTGTCGATGGTCTTGGGCACGCCGACAATCTTCATTCCCCTTAGAAAAAGTTCGTGGCCGATCTTCTGCGAGCCATCGCCGCCAATGGTGATGATGGCGTCGATGCCGAGCTTGGCGGCGTTGGCGATCACCTCTCCGGAAATATCGCGGGAGACTTCCTTGCCGTTCTCGATGCTTCTGTAGTGAAAGGGATCGCCGCGGTTGGTGGTGCCGAGAATGGTTCCGCCACGCGGCAGAATGCCGGAAATCTCTTTGATCGTGAGTTCGAAAGATTTTTCCGGCCAGATGAGGCCGTCGAAGCCATCGGGGATGCCGATGACCTTCCATCCGTACTTAAGGATGGCAGCTTTGGTGGCGGCGCGAATGACCGCGTTGAGGCCGGGAGCGTCTCCGCCTCCGGTGGCGATACCGATGCAGCGAATGTCAGACATAGGATAGAAAATCGTCGTTCGTCGTTGGTCCCTTCGCAAGGCTCAGGGCAAGCTAAAAACAGTCGTTGGTCAAACCTGAATTGGATCGACCGTCTCTACGATAATACTTTGAGTTTGGAAGATGGCAACTTACGAGTGGGCGTGGGTGGGGATTGCGATTAGACTTCACTGCGATGGCCGATGCGCACTACTAGAATTCTTATAGAATTCTTACGGTTGAGTGCTGAATCTCCCAAATGATGCGGTAATCGTTAATTCTATAACGCCACAGGGGACCAAGCGATCCAGTCAATGCTTTGCCGAGAGTTCGAGGGTCATCGTGCTTCGCGACGCGGTTGTCCAGGAAGTCTAAAATGCGACGGGCTATCGGTTTGTCCAGCTTCTTAAGTTGATTCCTGGCGGACTTCGAGTAATCAATCGTCCAGGCCAAGGTCGCTTCTCACTTGGGTGCTGGAGTAAATCTCTTCTTTGCCCTGACGGACGCGCTCAAGTACATCGGCCGCGAGGTAATAGTCCTCCAGATCATCAATCCCGTTCTCGATCATCTGCCGCAGGTAGAAAGCTTTAGTGCGCCCGGTTTGGGCTGCGAGGAAGTCGAGGCGCTGTTCAGCTTTCTCGGAAAGTCGTATGGAGGTAGCCATATGGATACATCGAATACGTGCATTCAGTGTATCACGTCCAGAAGCGACTATAAGACCAGCTCGAGTTGAGAGGCGTCAGCGAAAGCGCGGAAATCCTGGTCTCGGGTTAGAAGAGGAATATTTCGGTCGAGGCAGGTCTGGGCGATTAGTGCATCGCCGAGGCGAGCCTTGCGGCGCTCGGACAGGACCTTCGCACGCAGGAGGCCGGCGCGATGCCAGTATCCCTCCTGCAATTCGATCATCGGTATATTTAAAAGTCCTCGCGCGACGGAGGGAGCTAACGACGCATCGCTAAAGAGTTCGGTGAAAACCGCAGGAATCATCAAGGATTGGTGGTCTGCCAGGGCTTGGTCGAGTATTTCAGTGTCGTGGCCGGGTGCGCCTTCAAGAAACGCGATCCATGTGCTGCTATCGGCTGCAATCATTGGAATGTTGGCGACCGTCTTTACTCGCGGTCATCTTTCAGTTCTTGCCACGTCCGGCTGAATCGGACTTTGCCTCGCATCTTGCGGAGATCATCATAAGCCTGTGACGCCGCCAGCAATTGCAGTCCGGTGCGGACGGTCTGGGTAATGCCTGCTCCGCTGGCCTTTTGCGCCCTCTGCAGCAACTCATTCGGGATTTCGACGGTAATCTTTCGCGCTGTTGCCATGATGAAGAATTATACCATACTCGATACCAGTGTCCTATATGGCCTTCTCGGTGGCGCTGGAAACGGAAACCTTTAAACTTCGATTCAGCTAGCTTAAGCTAGCCTGATGCAATCTCGATCATCGAGCGAAGTTGGGGCGTTCGAGGCGAAAAACACGCTCGGGACTTTGCTGGATCGCGTAGAACGCGGTGAGGAAATCGTGATCACGAGGCATGGCAAGCCTGTCGCCCGGCTCGTGCCCAACACTGAATTGCCCGATCAGGATCGAGTGCGAGCGGCATTCGGGCGCCTGCGCGAACGAGCTCGGCAGTTGGCCAGGGAAAATCCGGGGCAGCCTGCTTTCGACTGGGAAGAGATGAAGAAGTGGCGGGACGAAGGGCGACCGTGAATCTTTGCAACCGGAGGCTGGTTTTCGAAGTCTCGGGGTTGCGGGCATGAGCCTGATTCTGGATAGTTCCGTTGCACTCGCCTGGGTCTATGCCAATGAAACCACCGACGCGATTCTGCGTCTTGTCGATGAGATAAGGATCAATGGCGCTTGGGTGCCGGGGCTATGGCGGTGGGAGATCGCGAATGTTCTGCAGCTCAATGTCAGGCGCGGACGCCACTCCGAAGATTTTCGCGATGGCGCGTTGGACACCCTTGCGCTGCTGCCCGTGAAGGTGGATGCAGAAGCCGACCGCCAAGCCTGGAGCGCCACTCTACTTCTCTCCGAGCGGCACGGGCTTACGGTTTACGACGCCGCTTACCTGGAGATCGCTTCCCGCCGGAAAATTCCGTTGGCTACGCTGGACCGGCAACTGCGGACTGCCGCCGCGAGCGAGGGAATTCAGTTGCTGGGGGAGTGATAGGGATAGTTCGGCTTCATCTCACGAATGCCTGAATAGACAAAGTCAAAAGCCCCACTTCTCGCAAACGACGCGAGAAGCGGGGCACCCAGATTTCGAGATGCTGCGGCGCTACTCGGGCGTGACGGTCAGCGTTGCATAGACGGTGGCAGTGCCGGTATAGCCAGTATATGTAACTACCAGATAGTATATCGTTTGCGTCGTGAGATTCGACGACGCCGTGCAGCTCTGGATGGGGTCTCCGCTTGAGTCGGTTGAGGCAATACAGCTGACGACGCCGTCTTGGGCCACGGTCCCGAGTGGGTTCTCCGGGGTAAGCGTGACGAGGGCAGAAATATTCTGAGACCCGGACTGCGTCGTCCCCGTGATCGTGAAGTTCGCCGTGTCGGTGCCATTGGCGGTAATACCCGAAGTGGCCGGCGTTATGATCATGGAAGTGACGACTTCGGCTGCGGTAGCCGTGGTTGTGGCGGTAACGGAGCCTGATGCTGCAGTAATGGTTGTCGTTCCTGCTGAAAGTCCCGTCAACAGGCCGCCCGTAGTGAGAGATGCGACGGTCGGATCGGAACTGGACCAACAGACCGTGTTCCCGGTGCAACTTGTGCCCGCAGTGAGGTTCCCCGTGCTGCCATCGTTGTACGTGGCCGCCGCTACCAGCTGCACGGAGACCGCATTAGGACCAAAGGCTACCGTCGGATTGGGCGGATCAATCGTGATGCTTGAGACGGTTGGGTTCTGAAAAAAGCCGGTGCAGCTTACTGCCAGGGCCAGGGTTGCGAGCACGGCGAAGGCGCCGGCCAGTCGGAGTTTGCTTTTTTTTGCGGACGACATAGTGATCTAAGACTCCTTGGGCGCGCTTGCCCGGCTTGCAACCTGTCTGGACCTGCCCTACACCATTTGCCGACGCGCGGGAGCTTTCATCCAGCCACGTCTTTCGATGCAATCAGAATACGATCTTCGCGCAGCCACCGTTGTAAAAAATTGTAGCAGAGAAAATTCCGGGCCGAGCGCGCTCCCGCACTTTCGTGTGGACGCGGAACCAGCACGGCTAACGCCTCTCTCTCGATAGGAACGTCTGGGAATCCGGGAACTTGCAGGGAAAAGTATCAGTCATGCCGTTGAAAAGCGGACCCCGCAGCGGCTGAAGCCGCGATCGACTTGAGGCATTTGCGGCGTGGCTGAAGCCACGCCCTTTCAAAACGTATCCACATTGACCACTACCGAAAAAAGGCCAGTGCTGGAATCAGCACTGACCTTGTCTCAGCTTCCGAGTTTTATCCGCGACGCACGGACGACCTCATTTCTCTTTCTTCGTCGGCGGAGGAGCGGTCTGCCTTTGCGGCTTCGGCGCGGCAGCTGGCCTCGGGGCCGGTGCCGGCTTTGCCGAAGCGATATGCGTTGGCGCAGTATGCGTCGGCGCAGTGTGGCTTGCTGGCTTCGGCGCGCTCTCATGCGGAGTGCTTGTCCTGGGCGCAGCGGAGTGGGTTGCCTTCGGCGCACTCTCCCTGGGAGCGCTCTCTTTCGGTGCAGACGTATGCATAGCCTTCGGTGCGCTCTCGTGCGACGCGCTCGTTTTCGGCGCGGCAGTGTGGGTTGCGCGGGGCGTGCTCTCATGCGACGCGCTCGTCTTAGGCGCTGCAGTGTGAGTCGCCTTCGGTGTGCTCTCATGCGAAGTGCTCGTCCTCGCCGTCGTCGTATGACTCGTTTTCGGCGTGCTTGCCCGCGGCGTGCTTGCCTTGGACGAAGCCGTGTGGCTCGTTCTCGGAGCGCTCTCATGGGCGGTGCTCGTCTTCGGCGCAGTCGTGTGGGCCGTCTTCGGTGCGCTCTCTCTCGGAGTGCTTGCCCTCGATGTTGCGGGTGACGTTGCGTGCGTGGTGGTCTTCGCACGCGGTTCGGTCGACGGATGAGACTTCGCGGTAGTCGATGGAGTTTTCGTCCGCGATGCGCTTGCTGGACGACTGCTCCGTGTTGCGCCTGCTGTGCGTGAAGACGCATGAGTCCTGCCGGTGGCGCGCGCTTCCTTAGATGACATAGCAGGAGCGTGATAGGGCGCTCCGGCAGACTTGGCGCGGACTACGCCGGCTCCACTGAATTCGCCGGGACGCGCGGTCGCCGCTACAGCGGGCGCTCCGTGATTGCGCGATGCGGCCATCTCAGGATTGCGGCTCGCTTCGCGTGCGTGCGAAACCTGCGAGGCTGAAGGAGGCGTGTGCCGTTCGCGGCCATAAGCCTCTTGCTCCGCCGTGGGACGCGCCGACACTCCGCCGGTGCCGCCGTTGAAGGCTACGTGCGATTCGTTATTCACGATCACTTCGCGATTTACGTACACGTTGGTGATCGAAGTTGAGTTCACATTCATTACGGCCGTGTTGTAGAAGAACGCTCCGCCGCGCCACTCGCCGCCGAAGAAGCCTTCGCCGCCGTAACCGAAGCCGTAATTAATCCCTCCGTAGAAGCCGATCTGCGGCCCCCAGTAACCTTCATTCCAGGCAAAGGCGCCTTCGTTCCATCCCCAGTAGCCGGGAGTCCACAACAGGCCTGCTTCAGGAGCTTCGACCCAGGTGCCGGGCACCCAGTAGTAGCCGGCATCGTCGCTCCATCCCCAGTAGCCGGGGGTGAATAGAAAACCGGCGCCAGGACACAGTGGTTGCTCGTAAACCGGCAATGCGGGCGGACCGACGCGCACCGAGACTCCGATGCCGATCTGCGCAGAAGATGTGGAAGAGAGAGCTGCGGGAATAGCCAGCAGCAGAAGCGCGAATGCAAACAAACGCACAACAGGGTGAGTTTTCATTATGTTTTCCTTATGTTTTCCTTTGCCCGGCGCGCTGACCCGAGAATTCAAGCGCCATGACCGGGCCGATTTCGTTGACGAAGTGGTGTCTATGTAAACCCGGCAGGTTGGAGTATGTTGCTCGGCGAAAAGTTGGTTGGAAATATGCGCGCTGAGGAAAAATCAGTACTGCGTTCGCATTAGGGCGAATCCCGCAGAGGGCTTGAAGAGAGCTCTAGAAACTTTCAGCGGAAGCAGGGGTTACCCGAGAACTGAGAACTGAGAACGGCTAATTCGTTCTCTTCGACCGGGTAATACGTTCATCAATGGGCTTGCGGCCGGCGAATCCTTCTTCTGTGCTGTGCCAGTGAGTGATGGAGGTTTCGCCCATCCGCCAGCACAGGAGCACGACGCTGCCTTCGACTTCGCAGGGAAAATCGAGCAGGCCGACGTCAATGTCTTTGACCTGCACGCCGATGGAGTCGATTTCGGCGAGAGCGTCTTTGGCGCGCTGCTCGGCCTTGGTGCGCTCAGCCTTGCGGCGGGCGACGGCGACCACGTCAACGTGCGTTCCACCGTTCAGAAAAATGCGGTGACTGAGCGACTGCATCTCGCCTTCAAAATCTTCCATGATCTTCTTGCCGCCGATAGCGGCGCGCAGCAGCGATTCGAGGACGGGAAGAAGAGACTGAGCTTCGTCGAGAGTGAAAGTGCGGTCGGACATACTTTCATTCTACTGCACGAAGCCCGCTGAAGGGGAATCGTTGCGAATCAATTACGGCGCCCAATTACGGCGCGCTGCCGTTTCCGACCGGAGGCTTGACGAGTGTACGCAAATCAGCGGTGAGCCGGTAGATGGCCTGCTCGAAATTCCTATCACTCTCGCCCTGGCCCAGACCAAACGCGCTATGGACACAGAAGCCCCAGAGCAGCGCATTGGATTTCGCATCTCGAATTGTCAGGTAAAACAACGGAGTGAGCGAGAAACCTCCGGCGCCGCCACCACCACCGCCTTCCGAGACGCTCTGGCGCACCTCAAGCAGCAAATCCGCTTCCGCCGGCGAAGCGACGATCTCAAATCGGCCCCAGCTTTTCACGGCAGCGTAAAACTCGCTATACGCACGATCCGAAGTTCCGCTGAAGCGCGGTTCATTAGTCGCCATCTCATCTCCGCCGGCGTTGGCGATGAAGACTTTTTTGGCTGCGAGAATTTGCGGGGGAATTGGCGCCGGCGGAACCGGCACTGGCTTGCCCTGAGCCATTGAAAAAGAAATCTGCAATGCTGAAATGAAGAAGCAAAGGACTACAGTTCGGAAGCCGCGGATCATAGTTCCCCTCCATGAGGCTTGTCGCCCTCAACTAGGTTGCGAGCGAAAATATTCGTCAGTATTACAGACGTTTTGTTCGCCTGTTTGCCGTGAATTTTTGTCAAGGAAAGGTAAATGTTTGTGAGCGATTTCGATTTATCGTGGGCGTAGCAAGAGATCGATGCGCTCGAAAGTTTTCAGGCGGCGAGGCTGTGGCCATCGGCCGCAGTAGTCGACTGGACAGACCTGCCAACGACCAACGACGCTTTTCTATTTCTTAACCATTTCGATATCGAGCGTGATCGTGATGTCGTCGCCGATCATGCCGGGGGCGCCGGATACTCCGAATTCCATGCGGTTGATCTTTGTGGTCGCCGAAGCACCCATGCGCTGGTTGCCCCACGGATCTTTGATCGGCGCGGATGGTCCATCGACATCGAGCACGACCTCTTTGGTGACGCCGTGAATAGTGAGATCGCCGATGATTTTCAGCTTGCCGGCTCCAGCGGCTTCGACCCTCTTCGACTGAAAGGTAATGGTGGGATACTTCTTCACGTCGAGGTAGTTCGGGCTGCGCAGGTCGTTGTCGCGCGCGTCGACGCGAGTATCGACGGAAGCGGCATCGATGGTGGCTTGCAGCGAAGACTTGCCGGGATTGGCAGCGTTGTACTGCACGGTGCCGCTCACTTTAGTGAACGCTCCACGCACGGTCGAAACCCCAAGATGGCGGACGGAAAACTGCGCCGACGAATGCGGCGGATCAAGCTGCCAGGTTTCTTGCGCAACAGCGGACAGAGTAACGAACAGAGCTACTGCGAAAATGGAGGCAATGCGGGGGATGCGGTTCATGAGTTGAAAATCTCCTGCAGTCGATTCGACGCCTGCTTAAGTTTAACAAATTGCGCGCTGATGCTCGGGGAGTTGCACCTTCCACAACTCCGATGCATCAAAAATTATGCGAAGGGTTCTATGGATACTATTCCTGCCAATGATGCGACCGAGTGCGCGTGGTGTGGTCGCCGGATTCGAGAAGGAAGCGCGATTTCTGTGGGATCGTATGGCATCTGTGTGACCTGTCTCGGCGACCGGTTCGGCCATCCGATTGAGAATGTCTCCACGCTAAGCGATGCTGAGGCCGATCAACTCCCGTTCGGTTTTACCCGGCTGGATTCGGAGGGTCGAGTGATTGCCTATAACACTCAGGAATCGGCGCTCTCCGGCTTGCCGCGCGAAGGCGTGCTGGGAAAGAACTTTTTTCGGACGATCGCGCCATGCACTTGCGTGGATGAGTTCGAAGGCACGTTGCAGACGATGATGGCGAGCGGTCAGGCGCAACGCAGGCAAATCGAGTTTCTATTCAAATTCAAACATCGAACCACCATGGTGGAGATTGCCATGTCTACCGATCCCCGCCGCGGCTATGCCACTCTGCTCGTTCGGAAAGCGGCCTCAGAAGAAATCGCAGTGTGATCGACCAACGCCCGCCCCGGAAAAATTCTCGCGCCAAGTTAGATTTGTCATTCCGAGGCGCTCGCAGACGCGCAACGCGCGGAGAGAGCGACTGAGGAACCTGCTTCATCGCGTCCGGCCATTTGAGGGATCAGGCGACGTAGCCGAGTTCACATCGACGTGGAGTTGCTGCGCGAGCGGAATTCCTGGCACGTAACACTCGCCGTCGCGACTGTAGCCGGAGCAGTGCGCGGCCACATCTTTCTCCTTCGGCGACTGCGCGAACTGCCAGACTTCAGCAAACGAAACTCCGCTCTGGGCGGGGCTTGGCGGATGCGCGGGAAAACTGCAGCCGGGTGCGGGCGGGCACGCGTCATTGATCGCCCAATAGACAATTTTTCGTCCCGCGGCATTTTTACGAATATCCTCGGCAGTGACTACATTCTGATCATCTGGCGAAGGGATGCCGGAACAGTAAATGCCGGCGCGGAAACCGGCAGCGATGACGGCGTCGACCCAGGCGTAGATGTAGGCCTTCTGCGCGGGCAGCATGCGTCCACCTTGCTCCTGGTCGAGGAAGATGATAGTGCCTACGGGAAAGCCTTCGCGGTGCGCAGCCGCGAGAGCCTCGACTGCGTCGCCGCGGCCCAAGCGAGTGGCGTGGGCAGTTGATTTTAGCTGAGCAAATTCGCGTCCATTGAAAAGGACAAGGAATCCGAAGCCAGCGGATTCGACGGCGGCGCGATGGCCGGTCCAGGTGTTGGTGCGTTCGCCGGGAGGATTGTTGAGCCAGTAGCCGGTGTAGGCGAAAGTTTCGTGCAGGGCCTTCAGGTTGGCGTCGCCGGGGTAGTCGTTGCGGTCGAAGCCCAGGTAGTTCTGAGCGAATGATGATGTGGAAGAAAAAAAGAATGCCAGCGCGAGGACGATAAGTGGGGATTTCACAATCTCTATCTTAGACGAGCGAACCGCAGCGGATGAAGCCGGTTCCATCCACGCATTATCCCCCGATATGCACCATCGTCCTCGACGCCGGCACAAAATCTGCTTCGCCGATGTGGTGGCGTTCTTCTTTTTTCTGGATCACGCCGCGGATGAAACCTTCTAACTCTTCATCGCTGGCGCCGCGTTGCATTTGGGCGTGGAGGTCGTGGTCCCAGACCGAGAACAGGCAGGTGCGGATTTTGCCGTCGCTGGTGATGCGGATGCGGCTGCAGTGTCCACAGAAAGGATGCGAGACCGGGGCGATGATGCCGATTTCGCCGACGCCGTCGTCGAAGCGGTAGCGGCGCGCGGTTTCCGAACGCGCATGCGGGATTTCGACCAGCGGGCGGTACTCGGCCATGCGCGCCAGAATTTCGTCGAGCGTGACCACTGTGTTCGGCGCCCAGGTGCGGCCTTCTTCGAGCGGCATGAATTCGATGAAGCGCACGGTCACGCCTTCTTCGCGCGCGAACATGCCGAACGGGATGATCTGATCTTCGTTGAAGCCGCGCATCAGCACGCAGTTCACCTTCAGCGGCCACAGCCCGGCGCGGCGTGCGGCGCGAATGCCGGCGAGCACGTGATCGTATCCGTTAGGCACGCGCGTGATGCGGGCGAAGCGGTCGGGATCGACGGCGTCCATCGAGACGGTGACGCGGGTCAGGCCCGCGTCTTTCAACGGCTGCGCCAGATCGGCGAGCAGATGGCCGTTGGTAGTGAGCGCAATGTCGAGCGGGTCGCCGACTATGGAGGGGCGGACGCCCTCGTCCGCCCGCACGCCTAGCGGGCGACCCCAGACGGGGACGTCCGGGGCTCCATAACCTGCGGGCTGCAATTTCGCGAGATCGCGAACGAAATCTACAACTCCCTTTCGCAACAGCGGCTCACCGCCGGTGAGACGAACCTTCGTAATTCCCATGCCGACCAGCACACGCGCCATGCGCAGGTAGTCTTCAAAGGGCAAATCTCCATACAACGCGCCCTCATTCCCCGTCCGGCAGTAGACACACTTGTAATTGCAGCGGTCGGTGATGGAGATCCGCAGGTCGGTGATGGGGCGGCCGAATTTGTCAGTGAGAAGCAAGCTTTTAGCCATTAGCCTTTAGCTCTTAGCTCGACTTCGTCCGGCTTCTGCACTTGGGTTCAGCCAAGAGCTAAAAGCTAACGGCTAAAAGCTGATTGGGAAAAGACACGCAGGCGGGAGCATCCCAGCAGGCGCTTCCTTTCCAATGCGCTCTTCGCAGAACGCGGGAGGCGCCGGCGTTTCCACCAGCACCCTCGGATTAGTTTTCTTCGCGAACTTTGCGGGGTTCTTGGCGAACTTTGCGGTCAAAAGCTTTTAACCGCGAAGATCGCTAAGAAAGTCCGCGAAGGGCGCAAAGAAAACCATCCCTCGCCGCTGCGGCCTGGGTATGCCCGAAGGCCGAGGCGGTCGGAAACTCGCTTCATTATAGAGCCTGGAGACGAGAAAAGGTTTCAAGGCTTCGTCGCCTCGATGGCGTTACGGATCGCAGCCTCGGCCAGCGGCGCCATAATCTTATAGCCTGCGGCGTTGGGATGCAGGCCATCGTCAGCCAGTTCACGCTTGAGCAAGCCTTTGTCATCGACCATAGCGCTGAAATAATCAAGATAGACGCAGCCGTTCGCCGCGCAGTAATTCTTCAGCCAGCGATTCAGTTCCAGGATTTTTGCCGGCGAACGCTGGGCAAACAAATTCTGCGACTGCGGCGTGTAGTTGTGCACGGGCATTACCGACGAGAGCACAACGCGGACATTGTTAGCGCGGGCGATTTCCGCCATGGACGCGTAGTTCGCCTCGATATCTTCCAGGCGCATGGGTCCAGTGTTGCCCGCGATATCGTTAGTGCCGGCGAGAATGACCACTACTTTGGGATGAAGATCGACGACATCCTGCCGGAAGCGGAGCAGCATTTGCGGCGTGGTCTGGCCTCCGATGCCGCGATTGATGTAAGGCTTGGGAAAACTTTCGTCGAGATGCCAGATGTCGGTGATGGAGTCTCCGAAGAAGACAACGCGGTTCTCGCCGGGCGCGGGCGGCTTGAGCGCAGCGTCAGCGTCGCGATAGCGGGCTAGCTCGCCGAAATCGTCGCGCAGCGTGGCGGCTTTTGAATCGCGATATTTCTGTAGGGCTTGCTCCGGGGTAGTGGTTTGTTGCTGAGCAAGTGCGGTGAGTAGGAACAGAAATGGAACAGCAGAAATCGCTATGCGACGTCGCATGGCGGAAATGCTACCACGGGGTTGGTCGTCCGGATGCTTTCTGGGGATGCTTTCTGAAGGGTGCTTCCTTTCACCCCTGTCGTACCGGGGCGCATGAGGCGGGTGTAAAATGGCGGCTATGGAAGTACACTTTAGATCCGAGACCGAGTTCTGCACGCAGGAGTTCTCCGCAAAAAGAGGTCGGTCATGAGCACCGCCAAACATGATGCTGAGTTGCTCCTGAATAAGCTGCCTGACAATTGTTCCGTCGAGGATATCCAATACCACCTGTACGTTCTCGACAAGGTCCGGCGCGGGTTGGAAGATGCTCGCGTCAACGGAACTTTGTCTCAGGAAGAAGTCGAAGCTCGCCTTGGCAAATGGCTTACCGAGTAGTCTGGTCCCGCCGCGCCTCGGAGGATATGGCGGCCATCGCTGACTATATTGCCGCCGACTCTCCCACCTACGCCGGTATTGTTGTGAAGAAGATCGTGAATCAAACCAGGGCGCTGTCACGTTTTCCTCGGTCCGGCCGCAAAGTTCCCGAATTCGACAGTGAGGAAATCCGCGAACTCTTGGTATATAGCTACCGGGTCATCTATCGATTGGAAGAGCCGGAAGTAGTGATTGCGGCTGTGATCCACGGCAAGCGCATGTTGTAAAGAAGGTAGAACTCTCAGCAGGGCACGCTCAACGCCACCTCACATCCCATCGTAATTCGGCCCGCCGCCGCCTTCTGGCGGAACCCAGGTGATGATCTGATACGGGTCGGCGATGTCGCAGGTTTTGCAGTGGACGCAGTTCGATGGGTTCAGGCTTATGCGTTTGCCGTTCGGCTGAGTCGCGTCGTCGAGCATTTCGTAAACGTTCGCGGGACAAAAATTCTGGCAAGGGCTACCGAATTCTTTTACGCACCGTGTATTGCAAACATCGGTGTTGTCGATGACGAGGTGCGACGGCTGATCTTCTTCGTGCTTCGTACCCGAGTGATACAGATCGGTGAGCTTGTCGAACGTAAGCTTGCCATCGCCTTTCGCGGGACCGAGCAGGTGAGCCTCGGCGCCTCCGTCGGCAGGAAGTTCAGCGAGCTTGCGCATGTGTTCGTATCCGGCTTTTGCAGGATAGCGGTTGCGCAGGCCGCGGCCGCCAGTGACCATCTGCAGCGCGGTGTGGAACATGCCGGCGTAGAATCCGTGTTCAAAACCCTGGTGCATGTTGCGCACTTTCCAGAGCTCTTCTTTGATCCAGCTGGATTCGACTTTTTTCTGAAACTCGCAGAGCACCGCGGCCGACGAATCATCTTTCTTCAGCGCTTCGAAAGCCGTCTCGGCAGCGAGCATGCCGCTCTTGATCGCGAGATGAATGCCCTTGAGTCGCGCAGAGTTCAGGAAGCCGGCGGAGTCTCCGAGAATCATCCAGCCATTACCGCTAACCGGCGGAATCGCCCACCAGCCGCCGTACGGCATGGACTTCGCTCCGTAGCGAATCATTTTGCCGCCCTCAAGCAGCTTTGCTACCAGCGGATGTTTCTTGAATTCCTGCAACACGCGCTGCGGGTCGAGGCGCGGATCTGGATAATCGAGTCCGGTAACGAACCCGAGCGAGACGACATTGTCTTTACCGCCGTAAATCCACGCGCCTCCGTATTCTTTCGTGGTGAGCGGCCAGCCCATCGTGTAGATGACTTCGCCCGGCGCGATGCGGCCGGAGGGAACTTCCCAGAGTTCTTTCACGCCGACGCCGTAAGTTTGCGGGTTGGCATTTTTCGCGAGATCGAATTTGTTTACGAGTTGCTTGGTCAAAGATCCGCGCGGGCCTTCGGCGAGAATGACGATCTTGGCGTTCAGGTCGTAACCCGGTTCGAAGTTGGATTTCTGGTGACCCTCTTTGTCGACACCTTTGTCGTCGGTGCGGACGCCTGTCACGCGGTCGCCGTCGAATAAGAGTTCCGACCCAGCGAATCCGGTGAAGATGGTGATGCCGGTTTCTTCCACCTTGCCGCCCAGCCACTTCACGAAACGGTTGAGCGAAATGACGTGGTTGCCGTGATCGCGCAGCGGCGGCGGCGTGATCGGGAACTTGAACTTGCTCTTCTCCGTCAGAAAATAAACTGCTTCCTTCGTGACTTCGGCATCGAGCGGAGCTTCTTTCTCGAATCCGGGAAGCAATTCGCGCATGGAGCGCGGATCAAGCAGCGCGCCGGAGAGGCAGTGCTGGCCGATCTCCCGCGCTTTCTCGAGCACGTAAATATTTTCTTTGCTGAGCTGCGAGTCAGGATGCGCCGCGTTGTGCGCGTCGATCAATTGCGAGAGGCGCAGCGCGCAGGCCATGCCAGCAGGCCCACCGCCGACGATAACTACATCGGCCGGCATCTGCGGGCGCTCGACACCTTCGATCGGTTTGCGGAAGATCAAGCTCATATCTCAAGCGTAGTGAGGAAACGAACAAACGGCAGACGACCGGACAACTTGGAAACCAAAACATTGTCGGCCGTCACAAACTCGCAATCGTTCTCGATCGCCAAGGCGCAATAAAGCATATCGTAGACCGGGTGTTGAAGCCTGATAGCCAAATCCAAGGCCCGACTGGCGAGTGGATTCGATGGTCGTAAGTTCAGGGGCAGGGTAATGAAGTCGCGGAAGATCGACACGGCCTCTTCGGAACGCAAGAGCTTCAGCAGCGCGACTTGTTTCCACAGGGCGTTAGCCACTTCGAGTAGGAGAACCTCGGGTGCCAGCAGCTCAATCCGGCCCGTGAGGAACGCTTCGAAGAGAGCGTCGGCACCCTGGTTCTGTTCTTCCGTCAAGAACCATTTCAGCGCGACGCTGGCGTCGATAACGTAGGTCAACGCTTTAGCGTTCCCGATCCTGCCGAATCAATTCGGCGCTATTGGGCAGAATGCCCACACGGCGCCGGATCTTTTCACGACGGCGGCGGATTCTTTCCAGAAGCGCCCGGCTGCGTTCGGAGAGTACCGCCTTCCCCGTTTTGCCCTTTACAGCCTGCTTGGTGGTTCCACTCATGTTCGCATTCTAACTCTGTCTGCCTTAGTCTGCAGTAGCCTGCAATCAATTCCTATTGAGCCCCATTTCTTGGCTCTTTAGCTTCTTCTTCCAGCGGGATTCCATCGCCAAGACATCCTCTGCTGTCGCCGCACTTCCGGCGACCTCGAGAACGGAGACGTGGTAGTCACTGTACTCGCGGCTCTTGAGGGCGATATTGCCTCCGTGGTCATTTGTAACGTATTGGCGCCATCGGCTCCAGAATCCTTCAGCACCGGATGCTTTGCCCACATACTGCTCCTTCGTCCGAGGACAGGTCAGCAAATACACTCCGGCGGCCTCCTTCAGGACCGAAATCCACGTTGCCGGCAATGCCTCGATTTTCGATAGTGGCTCGATGAAGTTTAGAAGTCCAGGGAATTCAGGTTCCTTGAACTCCGGGCGCAGCTCGCTGAGGGCCTTGTTCTGTTTGTCTGCACGTTGAATCCAAGATCGTG